>X301_European_Hare__coassemble_843_pt1 | contig 108819 bp, 93 predicted proteins | sample X301_European_Hare__metabat2_low_PE_012 | metagenome-assembled genome bin X301_European_Hare
TATTATACTACTCTCGTCAAGCGTTAAGTTATTTTTATGGGTTGCTATAGTTACGAATTGACAGCGGCGGCACGCCGCTCGTTCATCGAGTAAATTAATGGTCGAGCAATAGAATAGTTGACCTGAGTAAATTAGCCACGAACTGCCAGTGCCAGCACGGCACTGGCGGCGTGCCGCCGCTGTCATGTTCGCGTTTTTGCTCACTTGCGTTCGCTTTGTTTATTATGGTGGTAAGTCTGTTTCCGCGATGGGTAGTTTGCCTGTCGGAATGCGGCAGAAAGTATCGAGAGCGGCTCCGGGGAGCCGCTCCGCAAGCAGAAATGACAAACTTATCACTCGTTCATAGAGTAAATTAATGGTCGAGCCAAAGACTGATTTGCCTGAGTAAATTAGTTACGAATTGACAGCGGCGGCACGCCGCTTGTTCATCGAGTAAATTAATGGTCGAGCCATAGATTAATTTATTTGAGTGAATTAGTTACGGATTACCATGTACACTGCTCATAATTCACAGCAATATTTATATTAAGATAGTATCTTTGAATGATAATAAAGAAGGTACCGCTTAAGTTTATTACATCTTAATGCGATACCTCCTTAATTTATTTGTCTGCCACATCCTTTTTGCGCTTCTTAAAAATTACCAAAAATACAATCCCTGCTATAACTATGCCAATACCTCCGATAGTTGCCCAACGTAACGGCTCGTTTGCCCAGAAAATAAGAAACGGACTTGAGGTTACGGAAACATTCCTGATAGTCTGATCAAATATAATATTATTTTCACTGCCACTGTCTGCCTCATCATCGCAGACAATCCTTATATTCTGATAGAGACCCTCCTCAACATAAAAACTTAGTGTAGAATTTCCCTCTTCAAGAGCCGTTGAAAGCTCATCACCCGAAAGATCAAGTATCTTTCCCAACTCGTTCCCATTATTGTCCACCAGTGAGACGACTATTGATTTCAATGCTCCTCCATCATCTGTCGGAACTAAATTGACCGCTTGCCTTTCCGTCTGATATCTTCCTCCATCCGAAAGACCTGTGACCGTAACTACCGGTGCCGTTCTGTCAACAACGAATTTAATTCCTGCATCCTTTACATCACTGAAAGCATCATTCGTTGCCTTGTCTCTTGAAGATACAACAACGTTATACTCACCTTCCTCCGCAAACAAACCACTCTTTATCTTATATGTGTATCTATTCCAGTCACCTTCCCGTCCGCATTGTTCATCCACCGTGTAATCCGACGAATTCAATTCTTTGCCATTAACCGTAATTTTGTATTCTTTCAACGGATCGGCATTTACTTCAACGATAACAATATCATTTTCCACCCTTTGTACATAATACTTATCAACAAGCTCTGAAGTATTTTTATCAATTTCAAAGGCAGAACCATTCCTGTTTACTGAAAAAGTAACTAATGTTTCATTACCGGAACGTTTCTCAACATAGTCAGAACCATCCTCATGTGACAACGTTACCTCTGAGTATTCATTTCCTGCCTTATCAATTACTGTACATGTTATACGATATATACCGTCAGAATTCAGATTATCAACCTCATAGACCATTCCGTTGTTTATTTCAGACAAACTTCCTACATCAAGCTCCTTTGTTTCAAACCCGTTTTCCGTCTTTATTACTGCCGTAAGTACCGGACTGAAAATATCCGGGTTCGTATCTGTGGCTGTTATCGTATAACCGATATTACCGGAATCGTTATTTGCCGATTCATCGGTTATTTTTGAAATACTTACTTTCGGATTTGTCTTGTCGATAAAGAAGCCCTGTGCTTTAAAATCCGGAAGATTATTTCCGGCCTTATCGGTATAGGCAAAATCAAAGGTATAATATGAATCGTTTTTATAAACTATTGTTGCCGTGTGGGTATCTCCCGTTGTTGTCCATCGGCTTACAATGGGAACATCTGATTTTACTCCGTTATCCGTTGCACTAAGAGAAAGCCGCACCCTTGACTCCTCAAAGTTATGTTCAACCACAGTAAGAAGAGCTGTTCTTTCCGCCCTGTAATAATTCCCGTTTCTTGAATCATTATTGTCATAGCTAACACTGAATTTCGGTGCTGTTTTGTCAATAGTGAATTTTGTAGGTGCCTGAGAATTATTATAATTTACAGAAGTATTTTTATTTTCCGCAGAATCAACACTTTCAATACCGAACGTATAATCACCATCGGCGGAATAAGTAATCGTAGCAGTATGCGTAATATTATCGCCGTTTCCTGAGCCTCCGTATGACGTCCAGCCTGACAGCACGGGGACAACACCATCGGTATTATGGATATCAACCCGCACATCATCAGGATTAAAGTTTCTTTCGGTAATTTCAATCCTTGCCGTGCGGTTTGTCTTATAAAAAGCACCTGTAGTACCGTCTGCAAATGTTGTATCACCGTTGTTATTATTATAACTTACACTGATTGTGGGAGCTGTTATATCAATTTTGATGGGCTTATTTATCATTTCATTGTTAGCAATACGCTCGTTTCCTGCATTGTCAACAGCGAAAATTTCTACGATTATGTTGTTGCTGTTAAATTTTCTTGAAGAAATTAATATACTTCCGTTCCACTCCTTGACAAGCCGATCCTTATCAACTACTTCCCCGTTTGTTACTCCCGATTCCGGATCAAAAAGTACTCCGGTTTCTGTTGCATTTGTGTCCTTTGTATATATTCTGTATGTAATCTTACTCAGTCCCGAATAATACCCGTTATTATCCTTTATCTCTCCTGAATATTTAGGATCTATAACATTAACGGCAACCTTTACATCAGAATTATGGAATCCCCTGCTGTTAGCTTTTTCGGGGATAATATCTATCCTGGGGGCATATATTTCTCCGACAGGAGCATTACTGTCTACAACTATACCGGTTGAATTGACAATTGTTATGTTGCCCGCTTTATCCTCGGCTCTGAAGTAAATTACAAACTTTTCATCCGGGGTAACAGTAACCTTATTATTAAATGCTGTCCATGCCCCGTTTTCTGAGTAAGCTGAAACAGAATCCACCTTCTGATATTTGATATTATCAAGACCGCTTATATCGCAATTGACTTTATATCTGACATCCACAGCAGTACGGTAAAATTTTTCAAATGCAACTCCTCCCCTTGCAAGAACCGATTTACCCGAAATAATTATATCCGCTTCTACAGGCGCAGTTTTGTCAATGGTAAACTTTTTCGGAGCAACGGCTCCGCCATACTTAACAGAAGAATTGTTTCTGCCTGCCATATCCTTATAATTTATATTGAAGGTATAGTCAGCCTCTGTATCAAAAACGATTTTAGCCGTATGCACATCCCCTACTGTTTCCCAATTTTTCGGATTTTTCAGGAGTTTTTGATAGTCCCTGACCTTTCCAGTTTCCTTTGCGGAGGTTACCGTTACTGCAACATCCTCGGGTTTAAAATTGTGTTCGGTAATTATGATATCCGCATTTCTGTTTTTATTGAAATATCTTCCGTTTTTTACATCATTATTATAATGCTTTACTTCAATCACCGGGTCGATATTATCAACTGTGAATGAATCACTAAATTTTCCCGCTCTATTATCGGAAAAATCCTTGTACTCTATTGACCACGTATAATCCGCATCCTCAGCAAACAGCAAAGAAGCCTGCCAAGTATCCTCGCTTATTTTTTTGAAAGGAGTCGTAAGATCCGAATTCTTTAGTATTTTTGTTTTCTTGGTTCCGTCATTATACTGTGATGTAACCTTTATCACAAGACATTTATTAATAATTGAGGAGGTATTTATATCATAATTATCTTCAAATGCCCGAGTAAAGAAGTTTGCCTCTTTTATCGTAATTCTGGCAGTTCTCGCAGAGTTATAATATGTCTTATATCTTGCGGAATTATTATCATATGTGACCTCAAGTCCGGGAATTGTATTATCCACAACTATTGTCTTTTTATCACTGTATAACTGACTTTTATTTCCGGAACGGTCAGTAGCAGTAAATTTAACATTTCCCCTGAATTGAGGCGGAATTAGGAATGAAGAGGCAGCATTTTTTCCCTTATTGCTGTATACTATATCCGAATTCGATATTACTATATCAGATTTTCCTTTATTTTTAGTGCTTTCGCCATTTGCAACAGAATAGGAATATGTAAAAAAGTCAATACCGGATGTAGAATCCTCAGCACTCAATGTAACCGTTACCGGAGCCTTATAGAAACCAAAGGTTACTGTTTCCAATATAATATCCACCACTGATGTGCTATATGACACCTTCATATTCTCCACTGACGGCTCCACTCTGTCAATGCAGAATTCATCGCCGACAGCAGATTCCGCACTATTCCCCGCCATATCAGTATACCCTATTTCAAAACTGTACCTTGCATCTATATCAAACGGCAATACAAGCTTATGAATATCTCCATTGTCTGTCCACTTACCGTTTTTGAGCAGGTCGTCATAATTCTTCCCGTAATCTACAGAATTACCCTGTATATCAACAGCGGACATATAATTAAGAGACATATCTCCCGACCTGAAATTATGTTCGGTTACTGTCAATGTAGCCGTTCTTTCTGTATCATAATAATCTCCGTTAAGCGCCTCATTCTCATCATATTCAATTTTAACAACAGGCTTTATTTTATCAATAGTAAACGAATCACTAAAATCAGTTGCAGCATTTCCTGAAAAATCCTTGTATTTAATTTCCCATGAATAATCCGCATCCTCATCAAATAATAACGTTGCCGTCCATATATCCTCCGACGTCTTGGTGAACGGAGTAGTCAGATCCGAGTTTTTTATAACCTCGGTAACCCTTGAACCGTCATTTTTCACCTTATTAACAGTAATGCTGAGGTGTTCGTTAATCAGCTCTGCCGTATCTTTTCCCGTATCCTCTGCTTTTTCAAAGCTTTCGGTGAAAAAGTTTGCTTCATTTACAGTTATAACCGCAGTTCTGTTCTTATTGAAAAATATACCGTTAGATGCATCATCTTCATTCAAATTATAGCCTACCGCAACACCAGGTGCAATATTATCAACAACTACAACCTTTTCATCTTTAAAGCGTGTACTTTCATTGCCTGCCTTATCCGTTGCAGTGAAAGATACACCCCCTCTGAATTGAGGAGCTATTTCAAATGTTGCCATAGCTGTTTTGCCATCATTTGAATATAGAATATCATCACTTTTAATTACGGTGTCGTCTCTGCCTATATTAATTGAGCTTTCACCGACAGAAACACCATACGAATACGTAAAGAAATCCACACCTGAGGTCATATCATCAGCAATTATTGTAACGGTTAAGGGTGCAGAATAAAATCCGAACGTAACAGTCTCAATTACAATATCAAGCACAGATTTTTCATATGTAACCGAAAGATTCTCCGGCATAGTCTTATCAACAACAAAGCTGTCTTCTACAGGTTGTTCCTGACTGTTGCCGGCAAGATCACTATATGTAATATTAAAATCATATCTTGCGTCAGTATCGAATACAAGCTCTATTGTATGAACATCACCGTCATTTTTCCATGCACCGCTTTTCAGAATCTCCTGATAATCCGAGTTAAGATCCACATCCGAGCCCTGAATATCTACCGCAGTCATGGATTCCAAAACAATATCCGAGGGATTGAAATTGTGTTCGATAACAGTAAATTCAGCCACACGCTTATTTTTATAGCAATATTCATTTTCAGCCTCATTGTTGTCATAGGAAATATTTATAATCGGCTTAATTTTATCTATTGTAAATGATGTTTCATATTTTACTGCTTCATTGCCGGAAAAATCTCTATATTCAATTGTAAATGTATAATCTGCATTTTCGTTAAACAGAAGCTTTGCTTCCCATATTCCCGGAGTCCCATCGACCTCGGTAAACGGGGAGGTAAGATCCTCATTCTTATATTCTGTCACTGATTCTTTTCCGTCATCCGTTGTCTTTCTCACAGAAATTAAGAGATGTTCGTCAATCCGTTCCGTGCCAAAAGCTTCCGTAAAGAAATTGCTCTCATTGACCGTAATCGTTGCCATTCTGTCGGCAGAATAGTATGTGCCGTTTGATGCATCATTATTATCAAATCCAACAGAAATATAAGGTGTGATATTATCAACAACAATAACCTTCTCATCATACTTATCCGCCTTGTTGCCTGCCGTATCAAAGGCAGTAAATGAAACTGTACCCCTGTACTGAGGAGCTATTGTTAATGTTGCTGTTGCCTTTGTGTCATCTTCGCTGTATTGTATATCATCAGCTTCAATCACACCATTAGTATCTCCGTATGTATATGCGAACGAAGCTATATGAGATATATCATCCTTCGCCTCAAGTGTAACAGTCACAGGATTCCTGTAAAAACCAAAGCTTATTGTTCCAAGGATTGTATCCAATACCGATTCACTATAGCTTATACTCATTTCCTCCGGTGATGTTCTGTCCAAACGTATATCATTCGGAGATATAATTATTTCGCCGGTTATATCATCGTTATACTTAAGGTATATTGTCTTTCCATTGTACCCCTCAGTTGATATAATCAGATTTTTTGACCATTCATTATTGTATAAATCATTGGAATAACTTATAAGATAACCCTCAGTCGGTGTAATTGTAACACTATCGGTATACCAGCCACTCTCATTCTTTTTATCTCCCGAAATTGTGTACGGATTTTCAGGTATGTCTGCAAACACAACATCCAGTGTATATTCAACATATGTATCCTTATAGCAATCGTTTCCGGACTTAAAAGCTTTGACAATTAAAGTACCTACAGCATTATTCTTAAAAAGAAGCTTACCCTCAGAATCCACATCCGCTATGTTTCCTCCGCTGACGATCGAATATACTATCCTCGTTCCATCCGCATATCCCTTTTTGTCGGGAACTTCCGTATTTTGAACCTCATATGCGGAATTCTTAAAGCCTCTGCCGTAAACTACGGATGTTGTATAAACATCTTCGAATTTAATATGTTGTTCTGCCTTCTCTATGGTAATATTAATAGTTTTCTCAGCCTCTTCATAACAGTTTGTAGCTGCTTTGATTGCCTTTATGGTCACATCCCCGGATTTGGTCACTATAGCCTTATCTCCTTCAATGTATACCACATCACCTTCTACAACACTGTATGTTACAGCACCATCTCCGCTTCCTCCGTCTGTTGCAAGAGCTATTATATTATCATTATCATTATAAGTAACCTTTACAGGAACAGTCAAAGCAAATTCCAACGCTTCCTGAGCAGCGCGATTTATTATTAAAGAATAATATAACGGTTCAGAATCCAGATAGTTATTATCACCTTTTTTAATTGCCTTAACAGTAATCTGTCCCAGACCGTACATCGTTACGACTCCGCTTTCGTCCAAGGATGCACAAGAACCTCCATACGGCATTTCTGACGGACTTCCTTCAATACTATATTCAATATCGCCTTCCGACTGACCTCCTATAAGTGTATTCACATATGTATTATCGGTTTCGGACCATGTTTTTGTTACTTTATCGCCGTCTTTAAATTTCAATCCTGTCTGCTGTGCTTTATTAACAATAATTGTATACTCCGTAGATGTTTCATTGTATTTATCATCGGAAAACTTTGTTGCCTTTATAACTATCCCTTCAGCATCGGTCGCACCTAATATGCTGACCACACCTGTCAATGGATCTATCGCTGCGGTATCTGTTTCTGTAACCAAACCGGCTTGTGTAACTATTTTATATTCAATTGCACCTTCTCCGTTTCCTCCGTTAAGCTTATTACTTATTGTCAAATCAGGTTCATAAGTTTTTTCAATAGTCGCATTTTCAAAGTGAAAATTTTCCTGTTCCGCCTTTACTATATTGAATGTATACCTCGCTATTGCCTCCTCATATCGACTGTCTTTTTCCTTGATTGCTTCCACAGTAACGGGTCCTCCTACTTTAAGCAGGGTCACCTCTGGATTAGCTTCATCCTTAATTTCCGCAAATTCTCCGCCTTCGATAATTTTATAGATAATGGCACCATTTCCGCTTCCGCCTGTTGCCTCATTTTTGTACGTACCACTTGTTATTAAAACATCCTGCGGATATCTTTCTGTAAAGTAAAACTCATCCTGATCTGCTCTTTTGATTGTCAGGCAATAGGATGCTGATGCTTGGGTGTATCTGCCGTCTGATTCTCTTGTGGCTGTCACCTCAACCTCGCCGCTCTTAAGTATCGTGAGTTCTCCCGTTTCCTCATCAATTGTTGCAACATCCCCATTATCCTTCAGTTTATAGGTAATTTTTCCCGTACCGTTTCCTCCTGTGGCTCTATTTGTAAATGTATCCTTTTCTTTATATTTTCTTTCGAGAGGATTAGGAACCTCAAAACCAAATCCTGTATCAGGACATAAATCTACCGTTATATCATATGTGGTTACCGATTCCTTATAACAATCATCCTCTGGAATAATAGCCTTAATTGTGGAGCTGCCTGCTTTTTTCGTTGTCAGCTCTCCCGTATAAGGATCTACCGAAACACTATCACCTTTCGCAACACTGTATTTTACAGTTCCTCTGCCCTCAATACCACTTTTCGCTTCGTTTACAAATCCATCCCCGTATTTGATATTATCAGGCTTTTTTAGGTCAAAATCAAATGTTTTATCTTCAAGCTTTTGTACTAATTGAAAACTAAAACTGTCAGTATTATCATCCACAAAAATATTCGAATCTGATACTGTTATATAGCCATCTTTTGAAACCTCAATGTTATAATATTCTCCGCTATAAAAAGAACATTCATAAATGCCCTTTTCATTAGTCTTGCCGCTGGCAGACGAATATCCGCTGACAGAAACATTAACATCCTGCATAGGATTACTATTATTATCATCAATTTTGATCTGTACAGATTTTTTACTTTTTTCTTTAAGATTGATAAACATATTACCATACTTCTTGGTTATACGTTCGTTGTTGATTTGATATTTGTCATAGCCCAATTTTGATATGTCCGCATTCAATCTTACATCCGAATCAGTAAAGGATATGTCCGGCAAATCTGTTTCTTCAATAACAACAATACCATTCTTACCCGATGTAACGGAATTTTTTGGATACGTTTTTCCATCAACACTTACGCTATAATCAACCTTTACCCCGTCAAGTAAATTACCATACTTATCCTTAAATGTTATAGTTGTTATGGTGTAAGAATCCGTAGAATTTTCCGGAGCAGCATATACGCCTAAGAAACCTCCCGGCAGCATGGATAACAAAAGCGTTACTATCAGCGAAAATGCCGAAATCCTTTTGACAACTCTTGATAAGGTATTCATAATATAAATTCTCCCCTCGACTTAGTAATTTATATATTTATAACTTGAACCATTCAGCATACAATGCATACCGAATGAAAATATAAATAATGAAATACATACAAACTGCACGAAATAGTTATCATTAGTTATTTTGATCACTGTAAAACATACTATTGAAACAAACAGCAATATATCGATAATAACCGCAGCCTTATTCTGAAAAAAATGAATCAGCCCCAATTGTTTGCAGTCAGGACAGGATTTCATAAAATCACTGCTTGACCGCTTTGCTCTTTCGATTTTTATTGATATTACTATTGTTCCCATTAAACCTATCCAAAACAAAACACCATCTATATACATTGGCAGCATAGTTTTTTCCTTAACAGAATTAATAACAGGCATAATCAAAACAGACAACGATAATTCCAAAAGGAAAGCCACAAATACAACAAACTTTTTTTCCTGACTTTCCGCTCCTCTTTAACCCTCATAATTACACATAACCCCTTTTTGTTTAACAGATTATCTCATCGGTATGAATAAATACGATCTCATCCTCAATAATAAAATCATTAAGTTTCTGTTGACCTATGACAGTTGTTTCACCAATTCCTTTCGCACTAAGTACAGTGGTTTCATTCATATCCGAACTGTTTAGCAGTGATGTTTCATATGACTGTTTTGCCTCAGATGAAAGCCGATCCGTTCCGATCTTCGATGTTGCAATAGCTCCGTCGTCTGTTGGAATACCCTTGTTTACAGGCGAATTGATTACATTTCCGATTTTGTTTCGTTTGCGGCTCACCTCTTCAGCCTCCGATTGACCCGCAGATCCGTCTTCACTTTCGTGTCGTATTTTTTCTATTGCCTTGCGTGCCGTTGAACCTGTCAGATATCCGATAACCTCGGGTATTCTTAAGACAAAAAACAATACTATCGTAACAGCAAAGCAGAGCACTGCAAGACCTGCTCCACCATAAAATATGTATCTGTAAATATCATAAGTCATATTCAGTGTGCCTCCGTCCTATATATCCCTAACCGAATTAACTTTGATTCTGGTTTCATTAATATTATCCATCAACTTTTCAATACTGTCCTTAAGAAAAACATTCTTTATATCCGAACTGCTTTCCGATATGTGATCAATAAGCTCCACAATACTCTTTTTTGATGAAACCTGACAAAGCTCGGTTGAGTTATTGCGTATCATATTGATAATTTCATTCCATACCTGAAGCTTCAAATCAAGCCCGTCCGTGTTATCCGAAAATTTATTGACGGCATCGGAATTAAGTGTGGTTATCTGCTCCCATAGATTTCCGTATTCCTGATTAAGCTTTGCAACCTGTCCCGCTTTGGAATATTTTGATATATTCTGCAAACAGTCGGAAATATTACAATACATTTCAGCTATCGGATAATCCTTGACAGCATACTGAAACCATGTCGCGGCAGCAGCATATTTATCCTTTTCAACTCCGATATCATAATAAAAAAGGCAAGCTTCCCCAATCTCATAGCAGACGTCTTCATAGCCCTTCTCATCGGCACTTTCCAGCTCATCCAAAACATTAACAATATTGGAATATCCGCCGGAATTTGTATTATCCAGTCCGGCTCTCAGCTTTGTAAAATAACTGTTTTCCTCAGTTGTAAGCGTACCGTCATTTATCAGAAATTTTATAAGTCCTTCATGGTCATCATTTCCAAGATAAGCATCTGTTCTTGTCGGGTCGGTTAAAATCGCCTCATAGTATTGATCAACCGTTGAAGCATTTGACAATATATAATCGTAATTCTCCTTCTTTTTATTTTCTGCGGACATATAGCCCCAGACAGAAACGTAAGAAAAAACAAGAGTAAGCAATACAGATGTCACAAACCCAAAAAGCTTTCTCTTTTGCTTTTTTTTATATTTATCGTCTATCTCATTATATCTATTAAGTTCATACATTAGTTCCGCTGCCGACTGGTATCTGTCGCCAGGGTCACGCTGCGTACATTTCAAAATAATCTTTTCCAATCCGCTCGAAAGTGAGGGATTAATTTCACGAATGGGTTTAATAACATATGGCGGCTCACAGGGGTTCATTCCTGTTACCAAGTGGTATAGTGTAGCACCTAAGCAATATATATCCGTCCTTGCATCCGTCTGTCCCATACCTCCAAACTGCTCAGGTGCAGCATATCCCACCGTTCCGAGACAGGTGGTATCGGCAAGGTTCTTCTCCTTGAATTCCCTTGCCGTTCCGAAATCTATCAGCATTACATTTCCGTCAGGCTTAAGCATGATATTAGCAGGCTTCATATCACGGTATATTATAGGAGGCTGTCTGCTGTGCAAATAACCCAATACATCACAGAGCTGCTTTGCCCACTCAATAACATTTTCCTGTGGCTGTGCACCATATTCCTCAAGAGCTTTATTCAGTGAATTTCCCTGAATATAGTCCATAATGATAATAAATGATTCATCCGTATCAATGACATCAATTATACTCGGAAGATTGGGATGGTTTAACTTTTTAAGTATATCGGTTTCAGCCACAAGTCCCTGTCTGACCGATTCAAAGTCAAGAACTCCGTCCTTACGAACCTCCTTGACCGCCCATTGCTTGTTTGCCTTTTCATTCATAGCCAGATAAACAACACTCATTCCGCCCTGACCCACTCTATTGAGTATCTTATACTTACCGTCTATAAGTGAACCTATTTCAAGCACATAAATCTCTCCTTTAAAAAGTTCTTATCAATGCCACCGTAATATTATCACGTTCTCTTCTCTGCTTATTCAGCTCAATCAGTTTTCTTATCGAGCTGTGCATTGTATTTTTGTCATAAAGGCAATCTGCACGAAAACATGAATAAATCTCTTCTGAAGTTATCTCATGAACAAAACCGTCGCAGCACAGCATATACACCGCATTACTCTGAACGTCCCCGAAGAACATATCCGGATAAACAACTTCTGAAGCACCTACACATTGTAAAAGTATACTTCTGCGCTCGTCATGTTTAGCCTGTTCCGCTGTCATCTTCCCCATAGCAACCTCACGTGCAACAAAAGTCTGATCGTTAGTAATCTGTTTTATACCATTAAATAATTCATATGTACGCGAATCTCCTACGTTGATAACATAATATCGTGTCTGTGTTAAAAGCATTGCAGTAATGGTTGTTCCCAGTCTGATACCGAGCCGCGAGCCATAATCTTTAATTTTGACATTCTGTTCATTTACCACTCTTTCCCATTGATTTCGTATAACAGAATCAGCTATTGATGTATTACACAATGCAGGAAGCTCCGTTTTTGCCCAGTTATCAAACGCCTTTATGACTGCGGCACTTGCTACCTCCCCCTTTTGAAGACCTCCCATACCATCACATAATACAGCCAGTACCATCCTTCCCAATCTTGTATTAAAGGTCTTCACAGACAGGCTGTCCTGATTTGTGGATTTAGTAAGCCCGATATCCGTATCGGCTGCAACAATAAAATTCATACTACCTCTCCTTTAAAACAAACCGCTGATGCTTTTTATAAATAATAGTCTGTAATAAACCGTGCAAAACAAAATTTTCCGTAAATACCCGGTATAGTACATATCCTGTGGGTCCCATTGATTATCAGTATAATCTGAATTCAAATTCCTCATTGGCAAATCTCAGTTTTGTCCCATGTGACAGATTTGTCTCAACGTTACTTTGGATCATTCCTCCGTTTACATATGTATGATTTGTAGAGTTTGTGTCAACAACAAAATACTGGTTTTCTTTGCAAATAATATTAGCGTGACTGCGGCTTACCGCCGTATTATCGCTTATAAAATAATCTACATAGCTTTTTTCCTTTCCTATACGGAAGACAGGCTTATTTATCTCGATACGCTCATTATTTTTAATCCTGACAAGATAAGGATGAGCTTTAGTCTGTTGGGACGATACACCGAGAACTGTGGTTTCTCCTATAATTCCACCGTCAAGAATCGTTGTTTCTCCAAAATTATTATATGAAGTATTATTGATTACAGTCTGATCATACTGTGATATCTGAGGCGGTTTTTGAACCTGCTGTACAGACTCTTGCCGGGGTGGCGGCTGTATCTGAATTCGCTGCATCGCCTGTTTTTCCTGCCGATTTGAGGTTTGCGGCAGCTTCTGAATACTTTCGTATTGAGGATTTGTATTTTGAGGTTGTTGACCCGGTATGTCAAATACTCTGTCTGTCTGTTTTCCCGGAACATCAAATTCTGTATATGGCTGAACTGCAGATTGTTTTTCTAAAGACTCATTTTTACCCGTTTTTTTAGATGCCTTATTTGCATCATAAATTGCCTTATTTTCTTTACTGTAATGGAGCATCAACCAAAGAAAAGACGGTTCCTTCTCATCTGACGCTGCCTTCTGTCCCTGTGGTATATTCTGCCCGGGAGATATGTTCTTATGATCCTTCTGCTTATTGACGACCGGCACCCGAGGCACATCAAACTGTGAGACTGCAATGTTAGTGTCTTTTGAAAGCGGAGGATTTTCCTTTCGTTGAGTATTAACAGAATCCTGCGGAGTTACAGGCTGTAAAGAATTTTGTTGTACAGTATTTTTCTGTAAGCATACCTGTGACATTGAAGAATTCACCTGCTGTTGTACCGGTGCAATGATGACATCCTGCTTCCTTTCAACGGGTACTTCTCCGTTTAGAGAATCAAGGATACTTTTGAAACCGGCAAGAGAGAATGCAGGTGTACTGTTTAAATAATTTATAATTTTTGCAACATGATCGCAGTTTTCCGTTTGGTCGAACTGTGTGCTGAACATAATCCTCTTAAAAAAAACAGCAAGATCTGTCCCGGACTCCCGCGAAATTACAGGCAAACATATAAGTGCAGATTTGCAGGTTGAAACATCCGCAAAAATATAATCAAGATCCAACAGTATGCTGCTTGTATCTATCATATAGTCCTCTGCAGAAAGCACAGCATCAACAATTCCTCCGAATACACCGAGTAGGCGTTTCTTGTTTACCTGACCCTCAAATAATTGTTTGGCCGAAATCTTAGCTGAAACATTGTATTTTATATAGCAAGTGGAATCCATCTGTGTAAAAATTGCCGGAAGCAATCCCGGTATATCGTTGTTGGTGAGCATTCCCAAGCTCATGGTGTCTATGGTATCTTCTTTTGAGATTTCATAGACAAGATAGGTATTTGTTCCTTGGGTTTCAAAAGAGAAATTTACCATTTTCTTTAATCCTCTCTGTTCAATCTGTATAATTTCAAAAGCTGCCACTTATCTCCGGTCTTAACGAAGCAACTTCCCTTTTCGTTAAAATCCCTGCAGTCGACAAATTGAGCCTCTATAACAATCTTCTCATTTTCATCGACAAATCCCCATTTTCCGTTAACACATACAGCTGCTAAACCGTTACTGTACGGTCTTGCCTCATCATATACATTATCGGAAGTAAACTTACCGTTTTTATCAATAAACCTCCAACTCCCGTCCACCTTTACGGCTGTCGGCATATCTCCCGAAAATACCCGTGCATCCTCAAATTCCGTATTACATACCTGTTTTCCCTTTGAGTCAAACATAAAATATTTTCCTTCGGATACAGCCGCAAAATATCTGTCGTTTCTGACAGCTATCTCCTTATCATCAAGCTTTATGTCAACATAGTTGTCGCCGATATTTCTATAGTTCATGTCAATTATCTGCCATTTGCCGTTTGTTTTTACCGCCGCAAGACCAACGTTAAATGTCGAAGCATATTCATATTCATCGGATGACTTTATATATAAATCATTTTTCGAGGAATCATCCTCAAAATACTTATCGGAATTGTTTTCCTTCATGTAAATATATCTGTTTTCGGAAATTTTTGCAGGAAAAACTCCATCTACTAAAAGTCCGAACATTTCATACTTTCCGCTCAGTGAGATAACCTTATCTCCGGATTTATCTATAAAATAAACAGACCCATCATTATCCTTTACCGCAGCAAAACCGCTCTGTGTAAAATATCCTACCTCCGGATATTTGCCCGGAATATGACTGTTTCCGTATCTGTCAACAAATCCCCAGCTTTTTTTCGACTTTACAGGACAATAATTAGCACTGTATATTCCCACATCCGAATAAGAATTAAAATCTATTTCATATTCATACATTATGGAATTACTTACCTGCCTGATATAATCCGAGTTTATTTTCTTCTTTTCCGCAGTTTCCAATATATCATAACAGGATTCATAATCCTTATCATCCATATATATTCTCAACAGACAATCATACGCTCTGTAGTCCTTGGGATAAAGTTCAAAAAAATTCTTGCACCAGCTCAAATTTTCTTCCGCATCATTCTGCTTTCTGTAGTAGTCTGATACTTCAACGTAAATTTCCGGCGAAGATTTTATCTCCAAGGCTTCATTATAGTTTTCTATTGCATATTTGGTTATTCCGTCCCGGGCATACCTTCTTGCCATACTAAGATATTGATTGTACTCCTGTTCAACCCTGAATACATCCTTTATCAGCGTGTACCATGATATTACCATAAGTACCACCAACGCTATCGGAATAATAAACCTGTATTTTTTCATAATAAAACCTACTTTCACATTCCGGACAAAGCCATGGCAGTTATTGCTCCGACCAATATACACGGAGCAAATGCTATGGAATCCTTCTTATTTTTCTTCCTTGAAACAAGGAAAAAAATTGAGGCGGCAAAGGAAGCAATCAAAGAAAAGAATACGGAATTAACAGCACCCCACAGTCCCTGATAAAGCCCCATTACAAAAAACAGTTTAACATCTCCCATACCTATGCTGTTTTTAAACAAAAGCAGCATCAACAGGAAAAAGCCGGCAATAATTACCGCCCCCGCAATCCCATCTATTCCGGCACTTATAGCTGCGGACGCAGATAAAACAAACTCAAATATAAAAATGATAACACGTATTACCAATGCCGCCAAAATAAATGGGTTCGGAATCTTATGTTCCCTATAATCCGCTGCCGCACATGGAAATATTATAAAAATCAATATCAGCAGCTTTAGCTGTTTAATTAATGAAATGGCATACAATTTTTCAAAAAGTGTTATAAGAAGTAAAGCGGCAATAACCCCACCTGTCAGATATAGAATTTTATTTTTAGAGAGCTTAAGGATATCACCGTTTAATTTATTCAATCTAATTTTATTGATATAACAATAAATTCCAATGTATCCCATGATTATAAACATTAAGCTGACAACTGCGTCCGCAACAATATGCATATATTACTCTCCTTTATCTGTCGACTCCTGTTTTGAAGTTCTTGCTCCTTTGCCGCAGCTTGCAACAACTTCTATTTCAACACCCTTTGTATCCGACTTTGCGATTATACCCTCAATTTTATCTTTCAGTCCCTCATCCTCAGGCACAACCAAAACAATTTTATTTTTTGCACCAGAGCAATTTACTTCTTTCTTTCCACCGTTATTTTCTGTTTTAACGGTGACCTTTTCCCCGATATTATCTGTGGTACTTTTCATTTTTCCGCACAGTCGCTCTATCTGTCTTTGCATTGACGAATCATCAATATCACTTAGCGTTTTTGCAGTTTCGCCGTCCGCACTCCACAACGGATTCATCGAGGAAATCATAACAAATTCTTTTTCACTCTCACTATACAATTGAACATCCGTAAGACCGGATGTTTTTTTATACCCCTCATCCTGCATATCCTTGATGACCATATGCCTGATAAAATTAGATCGTTCTTCAACGGTTGACTGTGTCCACAGCGTTTCATTAGCCTCAGTGTTGAATTTCTTTAGCGATTGGAAGCTGACATCTCCCGCAAGCCAACCATGTGTTATGGCAGTCTGGTTAAAATGAAACTTAAAATTAACAGGTAAAAGCGGAATAACCTTTACATCATATGAAACACTGATACATATTTCACTCGAGCCATAAGGGAATAAGGCAGAATTTTTAAAATCCAAACCATCCAGATAGGAGCCTGTAGCCGAAGGAACCACTCCGAGGTATTTTAGATAGGCATCAACATTTCCGTCCTTTTTATCGACAAGATGTTTTTTACACATAACTTTTGCCAGCGGTGCCGCAATCAAGCGGGATTTAACAAGGTCAAAGCTCTTTACGGCTGCAATCTTTGCGATACCCATAAGCAAATTCTTCGGATCATCCGCTATTTTTTCAATCTGACTCGCTATAGAGCTTCCGGAAGATTTGATATTGTCAACACTGCCTTTAACACCATCCCACGCTTTCAGAATATCATCTACATTATCGGGAGTCTGTTTTCCGGTGTTTCCGAGATTTTCTATTTCATTATATACGGTATTGACATCTTCCAGGATTTGCTCGACAGCTTCTTCATCCTCTTTTGTCTGTTCCTTACCTGCATTATATACATCACCCTCACTTTGGTTAAATCCGGTCAGTGAATAAAGGTAGCTGTATTGAGATATTTCATTTGCAGTTGCATTTATCGCACAAGCCACTTTGGCCTGTACTATACAGATATTGACTATTGTCAACAGAGTTACAATAACGAACATAAATGCCGAAAGAGAGATAGTAGCCTCTATCGTTATTGCTCCTCTTTCGTTTTCTCTTTTAACAAACACCACTATCCCTCCTGTAAGTTATTCCTCAGTTCTTACTGTTGTTGCGATGTAGTCGATCATTTCCTTGAGTTCCTCATTTTTCGAGCCGTCCTGATCCTTACCTATTATAGAGCCACAGATTTGACACGCTACACCGTCCATAATAAATGCATAACCATAAGCATATCCATCATATTTTTCGTTTTCACTATAATTCTTACCGTAACCGATTTTTCCCTCGAACTTATACATTTCAATTTCATTTATAACAATATTTTCACTTTTTTCTATACTTATTTCCTCTATACCACCCTCATATGAAGACATATTGCCTTCCATCAAATAAAAACAAGTATCATTAGCTTCCTCGGGAGTCGTCCCGGTAAACTCATCTTCATATGTAAGCGTAACATATTCTTCATCTTTTGTAACAATGAAAACTTCTGTTGTCCCTTCCTCGCGAGGTCTGTAATTACTTGGCATATCAACATAAATATCATACGTCGGAATATCTGCTACAATCGGATCAGTAAATATATTACCATCGGCGGCTGCCGTACTACTTTCGTCCTGTGAAGCCGCACTCGTTGAATTATCCACATTCATGCTGCTTTTTTCTCCCGACTGCTGTGTACATGAACACAAAGTCATTGCCATTACCATACACATTAAAATAGCCGATTTTTTCATAATTGTATTCCTCCGTTTATTAATATCCAGCGATTGTCTTATAATTAATCGTGTACCAGTTTGTATTTGTCGACGGGTTATTCTCCACATCAGCAAACAACGGCAATGCCAACATAGTGGGCTTAACCTGTATTTTTGCACTGATTTCAACGTAAACCGCCGAATTGGACAAAGCATACTTAGAATTTTTAAAAGTCCCCTCGGGTTTATTATATTCCAGATTCATATTCGCCTGTATAACATCGGCAGTCCTCATAAGGACACCTGACTCGTTCGTATAAAGACCAATCATCAAAAACAGTCTCATATAGTCGCTATAGGAAAAATCCAACAAAGAAGCCATACCGGTGTTATCCTCGGAAGTTCCTGTTCCTCCTGAGCCGAAAACACCATCCAATTTACTGTTCAGAGTTTCTTTCAGCTCCTTTGAACCTTTATTCATGGAATCTTTTACTTCATTTATCATTTTGCTTTTATACTCATCTATTGCCCCTCCGGCTTTATTGACTTCTTTTGTTATATTTTCTCTTATTTTTTCAATTACTTCGTTTATTTTTTTTGTATTTTCAGCCACAAATTGTTTACCTTTCTGAACTTTTGAACTGAGACACTCTATCATACTATCAATGCAATTATTTTTAATGTAATTCACAGCTTTTTCTTTGATAGTATATTTAACATTGCTACGACCATCTGTTTTTGCTTCCTCTTCCAACCAACTATCCAGACGCTCCTCTACGTATTTTGCCGTATCAAGACCCGGTGTAAGAAAGCTTTCTTCAATAGCATTATTACATAACGTTGTAAATTTCTGTATAACCGTACTGATGTGTCTTGTAACAAGAGCATCATAAGAATCCCCAACAGTTTTGGTAATATCCTTAGTTTTATTTTTTATGACCTCACTTAATTCCTCATCGGTCATATCTAAATATTTGTTCATCTCTTTAGTGGCTTCATCTATAACTAACTCTGCACCATCTTTTAATACCTCCTTAAGAGCTCCACCAACAGCCTCGCTACCTTTTGAGATAATTCCGCTCAGACTACATTGCCAAGAATCTTTATCTTTAAATAGTGGCACTGCCTCTCCGTTTTTTATTGATAACAAGTCAAGTGCTGACTCACAGCAGGCATCTGCTATTATAATAACCGCCTGAACGAGCGGAACGGGAAGAACCCCCATAGTGGCCGCAGAAATAGGTGCAGCAATTGCTCCTGCAGTATCTCTGATACCGGAATCCATAAACGCATAAATCAGATTGAACGCAAATCTTATACCGAAAATCGAAGCATAGCTTTTTGTTACATTTGATGCATTACTTCCGCCGTATATAATGTACTCTACTTCCCTGCCATAAGCATAATTATGATCCTTGTCAATGGGATTTTTTGTCAGGGTTTCAAGTTTAAGCTCCTCATCCTTATGCTCTACCTTAAACTCTGCTTCAATCGTATCATAGCTGAACATATTCATAATATAATCCGATACATAAAGCTTATCACGGAGATCCTCGCCCATATTAAGAACATTCTTTGCAAGGTTTCCGAACATACTGCTGAGACTTTTGCTTGTTTTTCCTAAATCACTGGTTTCAACCTTATCGGCTCCGGCTGCACCTCCACCTCCGCTCGAAGACTTTGAAGGATTATTATCGATTTTATTTATCTCTTTTCCGGTTGTTATACCACTGTCCTTTTTTTCCTCAGCATCTTTTTTTGCATCATCAGCCGAATTATCTTTTACCTTATCATAAAGGTTTTGACCATTGTCTTTATCCTCTTCAACCTCTGAATCTTTGAAACGGCTAGCGAGATATGAATAAAAATTCAGCTTTTCGGCGGCAAGTTTTGTCTGTGTCCCGCTGTCATCACACCAAGATGTAACAACCTTTTTACCTATCACAAATTGATTATTGAGCTTATTCGATACCCATTCTTCAAGTTCATCCTTATCAGTGGGAACTGTTTTGAGTGCTCCATCTCCGATTTTATTTTTTAATATATTGACAAGACTCTGATAATTGCTGATATCTGAAATATTTGTTCCGAAAAATTTATAACTGTTCATTTCTTCAAGAACTTTTCCAAGATTATCCTTTATATTACTCAGCCTTACCTTTAACTCATTCACTTTATCAGGATCGAGATTCATTGAGAGATCTTCTATTTCAGACTTATCCTGTCTTGCCATTGTGTTGTCTTTCAGCTTATCAGACTCCGCAACCGCTTTCCATTCCTTTTTTCGCTGGTCAAGTTCTCCGCCCGGTTCCACCTTTCCATATATTTTTTCGAGATGTCCGATTGCTCCGTCAAGGCTAATTATGGCACTCTCTATGGTACTTTTGTAATTCTGCAGTTGGGTATAAATCCCAACGATTTTATTTTCTGTTTCACTTATATCTGCGTTTGCCGCATTGCTATATTCTTTCAGCTTTTCATTATATATTTCGATTTTGTTATTAAATTCGTTTGCAACTGTGTTAAAACTATACGAGCTTGTGACTCCGCCACTTCCACCGGTACACATACTATAATAGTAACTATATGGGTGTTGCTCTGTCTCTCCGAACAACTTACCCTCCGTTTCCATAACACTCTTTCCGTCTGAGGTCTCTCCCGAATACGTTGCGGCGTGTCTAAGCATACTATATTTCTCATATAACTTTTTCATGGAATCCGTCCACGTTTCATAAAGCTTGCGTCTATTTGTCTGAACAAGAAATTGTTGACCATATGTATTACTGTTAAACTCCATAAGCTGCTCCAAAGCTGTTTTATATACTCTATATGCAGTATAATACTCTGTCAACGCAGTCTTTATGTTATTGGCTGTTGCCTTTCTACTATCAGAGTATGTATTAAGCTCATTATATGGTGTCATATATGAAGTTTTCTTTTCATCTGTAAAGAAAAACGGTATATTTTTTGTAGAACCTTTTATCTCCACATCACGACCTTCAACATGGTAGAATCGTGGCGAAAATCCAACATAACTCTGTGCATCATAAAGATCCTTAATTATTTTTTTGCTGATATCATAATATTGTTGCTTATATCCCTTAAAGTTTGTCTCCATATCCGTAAGATATTTATAATCTTTCGCAAAAGGAGCTTTTTCATAATTGGCAATATCATCCCATGCACTTTTTGCTTCTTGCATAATAGAGCCTTGCTCCTTATAATATTCCTGCCTTTTATCAACGAGGTTTGTCTGCTCACTAAGGGTAGAAAAGCTTTTCAAAGCCGAAATAAAGCTCAGACCGGTATTAATGGGGGCACGGTATTTCATGAATTCAACTATTTCCTTTTCCATAACGACAGGGTTACAAAGTGTCGCATCTTCCCTTTTGGACACATCAAAATCCAAAAGCTCCATGTTAAGGATATCAGCAGTATTGTCATCTTCCGCTGTCAGTCTGAGCTGTGCCATTATCATATCAACAAAGTTGTCTGCATCCTCAGTACCTACTCCTGACGATGTTATACATGATCTGTAGTAGTCCTCCAGCTTTTCATAAAGCTCCTCTGTATCCTGTGCAGTCGCCATAAGCCCATAAAGATCTTTCAATTTAGTATCATAATCTGTCAATGCAGTATTCATTGACAAATCCCCGGCAGATTCGATAACACCATTTGATAATTTAACCTTTCCCGCATCAATAAACAAAGAGGAAACCATCATCATCGGCACAAGAATTATTACAAGAAAAATGGATACCGCACCTTTGGTCTTACTGACAATTTTCATACTGACACTCCCCGTATATTAAGATTCAAGGTTGTTTACAGAGTACCAAATAAAACTCTTTTTATAATTTTTTATCCGGACCGCCTTTATCGACAGTCATTTTATATTGATGATACGTCGCACTCCGCACCGGCAGGTACAAACTACAGTAATAATATTACTTACCCGCAAAGCTCGATAAAAAGTCATTTATTTTCGAGAAAACATCCGATATCCTATTTCCCAACTCTGTTCCATGGAACATATCAATTACCATATCGGTATTTCTTATGAATTCCGAGGCATCATCTACCGGCACTTCCGCTCTTGAGGTTATTTCCATTATCACGGGTGTATCATCACCCAGATATCTTATAGGAAATGTAATCTTATATTTCACCTCAACCGAAAAGGTGGAATATACAACATAATTGTTAAACTGTGCAATATTAGATGCCGAACCGACCAGCTTCGGTTTCATGGAACTGAAAAATGTTGATGTTTTTCCGCTAATTTCTTCCTGTACAGCATTACCTATCTTTTTTTCAATATCGCCCATACCGCCGAACAGATACCTGTAAGGCTTGATTTCCAAATCAGTGAGGTTCGGCAGCCCGCCATCTTCTTTTATGGTTTCAAGGAGAGGATCGGTACAATAATTTGCACCCAGAACCGCATTTTTTTCTACCACACCCTCAATCTGTGCTTTAATATAGTAAGCATTGCCCATATATATGAGAAATAAGAGAATAATAAACATAACAGGAAATACAAAGGCTGCCTCAACTATCATCACGGCTCCCGATTCATTATTTAATTTTTCTTTCAACTTTTCTGTCATCTTTATTGTCCTCCTTAACATGATGACCGTATACAAGGGAGTTTTTTTCAACGCATACTCCCTTGTATATCCGCCATCGTGGTACACACAGCTTCATTATTCTTGTATTTTTGAAGTAACAGCATCGGTAGCCGAACCGGTTATATGTCCGAGCAGTTGTGTCAACAAGGAACCGATTGCATCCTTGAAAACCAGAGCGAGTAAAACGGCAATACCGATAAGTACTACAATAGCAACAATGTTTACCTCCCCTTTTTCTTCGGAAAGCATACTCTGAAGCTTAAGTTTTGCCATTGTTGCCAGCATCATCAGATTCTGCATCATCATTTCATTCACCTCCCTTACAGTAAGTGCTGTATATAAAGAAAAGTAATCTCAGACCGAACCGATATTTGAAAACACGGGAACAACTATGATAATAATTATTCCGATAAACATAATACATATCGGAATCAGAAGCTTGCTTGCAGCCTTTTCACCCTCTCGCCTTACAATCTGCTTTTTTAGCTGCCAGACCTCCTTACTCTGGGTCTGAAGCATGGCAACAAGCTCACTGTTGCCTTTTGTTACACCCTGAACTATTGTAGAGGTAAATTTTTTTATTTCCGGAATTATACATCTGTTTCCGAAATCACGTATCGCATCTACCTCAGATATACCGTTATTCATTTCATCAACCGCTGCCTGCATCTCGGAATATATTACTCCCTCACCTGCAAATGCCACCTCTTCCCACGCTTCCCTCAGAATCATACCAGCGTTTGTAAGCAATGCAAGTTTCGACACAACCTCGGAAAAATCATGGAGAAGAGCATCCGAACGTTTCAGTATTTTATTCTTGGTAGTAATTCCGAAGTAATAATAAGAAAGTCCGGCAAACATCAAACCTACTATAAACGCCATTATCTCAGAGGATAAGCCATAGAACACAAATGCAAGAATAAACACCGTCATCGCAATACTAACCTGTTGAGAGTGAATAACACGCAAATAGTATTCTTTATATTTCTTGCCATATAAAATTTCCAGCTGAGATTTCAGTTTTAAATCACTCTTGCTTTTGTATTTATATCCGAAAATTTTAAGAACAGCATAACCCATTCCGTATATTTCCTTCAACGGAAAATCCTTTTCCTCCAAAATATCAAACAATGAATTATATTTGAGGCCTCTGACGAAAAAGAACATCCAGATTATCAGTGATACCATTCCCGCTATAATCATCGCACTATCTATAACCGATAAACCAAACATATCTGTCACTCCTAAATTTTGATATTCAAAATAGCCTTTCCTACCAGATATGCTATCACAAATATAACAATTCCGGCTGTTGTAGAAATCAGACCGGAGGGTGTAACAAAATTGGCGGCAAACTCGGGACTCATAAGCTTTATTATCCCCACCAATGCAATAGGCATCATAATCATGATATTTTGTTCCATTTTATTGGATGTTACAAGAGTTTCAATATCCTCCGATATTTCCATTTTATCACTCAGAATATTATGCGTATTTTTTATAATATCTTTTATATTGCCGCCCTTACGGTAGCTTATTCTGAATACATTTGCAAAGCTCATAATATCATCGTTTTCACTGCGTTTTCCGAAATCCTCAAGAATATCCTCTATAGCAACGTTATTATGTATGCCCGATATGATAACCTCCAGTTCCTTAAGTATGAATGCATCCTCTTCATACTGAATCTTCATATCCTCATATATTCCCATAAAGGAATCATTTACATTTTTACCTGCACTCAACGAGGTATTCAAAGCATCAAGCATATCTCTGAATTGAAAATTCAACTGTTCTTTTCTTTTTGCTATAATTGCTTCCACACGTCTCGGTAAGAACATCTTACCTGCAATGGTACCTACTATAACCGGTATGGCTATATCAAGTATTATTGTTGCATTGGTTGCCTGACCAAATTCATCCTTCCCTATTCCCCCATAGAAGAGCAAGCCAACTGCAGCACCCACAGCAAATGCCAAAAGAAAATACAATACCTTTTCAACAGGCTTCATATAATATACTCTGTAATTATATGTGGGCATATTTGTCGCGGACATATAGTATTGCGGTTCCGATATTTTAGTTTTCTTTTTGAAAATTCCCATAATCTCACCTCAGATTACCGACCTTATTCCCGAAAGCCTGAGTTTAAAGTCATTTACCATTTTATTGGTCGTTCTGTTCAGCCTTCCCGAAACCTTATCCAATTTACTGTTTTCGTCCTCTTCAAAAACATAAAGGGGGTTCAAAATAATCTTTCCGCCTTCATAACCGACCACCTCGGTTATTTCCATTGTTTTACGTGACTTATCCCTGAGTCTCGAAAGATGTATAATTATATCAACAGCAGAAGCAATCTGTTGACGTATAGCTTCAAGCGGCAATCCTGCTGCTCCCTGCAAAACCATAGTTTCCAAACGACTAAGCATATCATGTGTGGAGTTTGCATGACCCGTTGAGAGCGAACCGTCATGTCCGGTATTCATTGCCTGAAGCATATCTAATGCTTCACCTCCACGGCACTCACCGACTATAATGCGTTCCGGCCTCATTCTCAGGGAGGATTTTATCAAATCACGAATAGTAATCTGACCGGCACCGGATGTGTTTGCATTTCTTGTTTCAAGACTCACAAGGTTTTCCACACCCTCTATTTGTAATTCAGCAGAGTCCTCAATCGTTATAACACGCTCGTCCTTCGGTATAAAATTAGACAGAGCATTAAGAAAGGTTGTTTTTCCCGAACCTGTACCGCCGCTTATAAAAATGTTATATTTAGCCTTTACAAGCATTTCCAGCTTATCCGCTATTTCCTGATTAATTGAACCGTAGGATATAAGCTTTTCGATCGTCATAGGATTCCTTGAAAATTTACGAATCGTCAATGTAGGACCACACAATGCGATTGGCGGCAGAACTACGTTAACACGGGAACCATCGGGGAGTCGGGTGTCACAAATCGGATTAGCCTGATTTACTTCACGTCCTGCAAGACCGACTATACGCTGTATAATATCCTCCAGACGTCTTTGACTTTCAAAATGCTTATCCAGTCTGAAAAGACGTCCGTTTTGCTCAATAAAAATATTATCCGGTCCGTTTATCATTACCTCCGTTATTGTATCATCACTGATAATGGAATCAAGCAGACCAAAACCACGGATCGAGCTGTATACCTGTTGAACAACGGAGACTCGTTGATTTATGGAACAATACATATTCTCCATCTTACGGGCAACAATTTCTTCAATTTTTTCCTGCAGCTCCTCATCGCTCATTTTGTTGAGCGGAAGATTTTCAGTAACCAATTCTTTTACTTCGGAAATAAATTTTTTCTCCTGTTCCTCATTCATGTCAATATGTCCTCCCGGAAAATCAGCAGATTTTATCAAACATTCCTTTCGGAGCAATCTGATCAATTATCATTGATGTTGTAGCGTGTTCATATCTCGGATTTCCTCCGAGAATATTGATATCTGTTCCCTCAAGCATAGTGCTTCCCTTATTACTGAATTTATTATAGATCACCATTAATCTTCCGAGTAATGACTCCTCAGAAGTCTGTTCGATTATTGACAGGGCAGTATAAGCTCTCAACAATTTCATATTAGATATATCAGAACCATCCCCGACCCATACTATGGAATGAACCTGTTTTAGAATGTTTATTACACGACTGTCCAAAGAAAAATCCATATCCAAAACAATTACATCATACGACCCTGTAAGTCTCAGTTCTGAAACCAATCTCAATACATCCTCCGTTGAAAGCTCCATCATATCCAAGGCAATTTTACTTTGGGAATAGAAATACACTCCGCTTTTGTCCTGCTTAACACAGCTTTCAAGCTTTATGGCAAGATTTGTCTTCCGGCTTTTCAGTGCAAATATAATATCGCTCATATCAAATTGTCCTTCTGCCGAAAAGAAAGAATCCGACGACCCGAATTTTTCCAAATTTAAATACAAAGTTTTTTTGCCCTTCAATGCAAAATGCACAGCACAGGAAGCCGCCATTGTGGAACTGCCGCAGCCTCCGCTTACCGGTGAAAATACTACCACCCTTGTTAAATCATCGCCGAATTTTACTGTGGATATACTTTCTGATTTTTCGGAAAAAATACTGAGGATTTGCTTATAAATCAGGTCTGCTTTCTGAAATTTTCCTATAGACCTCTGTCCTTTGACTGTTTCCACATCAGCTGACTCGGAAAAATAGGCAAAACCGCAGCGTTTCGGCAGTCTATCCACATCTATATCAAATAATGAATTTGCAATAAGTACATCAATCTTCGCACTATCCAATGTCGATAAAGCAACATCCGGGTTCGTAAATGAATAAACTTCAAATTTATCCTGATATTTTGTGTTAAACACCGAAATTATTCTGTTAAGATAGTTTTTATCATTTTCAAGAATAGCAAGTTTTATTTTCATAAAGCTTTTCAACTCCCCGAAATCAATTTTTTCTTTCGCTGATTACATAATTGACATTATGTGCTCATTTCTAACTCTAAATAAGCACATAAGCCTAGTAAAAAATAAACAAAAAATAAAAATAGACACAACAATTCAGGCTCTATCAACTTGTTTTCAAAAAACACAGTTGGCAGGGCTGAACTTGTTATGCCTATACAACAAAATGTTCTATTTTTGTAAAATAATTGACAAAAAACTATTGACTTTTTTGATGAATAATTATAGAATATATATGTAGTTAGCAATTTGTGTTCAGTTTTAGCATAGGTTGTTTATAACATAATGTCAACTATGTTGCTCTGCTTTATGGCAGGGCAATTTTTTATATCACAAGTCTCATATTTTCCATACGCTGACGGTGTTCTGTACCTGTTGAGATTATATAAATGCGTGTGGTATTGATACTGCTGTGACCGAGAATATCGGCAAGTTTTGCAATATCCTTTTCAATGCTGTAGAACACCCTCGCAAACAGGTGACGGAGATTGTGCGGAAACACCTTGTTGGGATTGACATTCGCCTCTTTGCAGAGTTTCTTCATATCTCTCCAGATATTTGTACGGCTGACAGGCTTTCCACTTCGTGTAATGAATATATAGCCGGATTTTATTTTCTGCTCTGCTACATAGCGGAGTAGTTTCTTTTGCAGTGCCTTGACGATAAATACTGATCTGCGTTTGCCTTTGCAGAACACCACTGCTTCTCCTTTTTTGACAGCTTCAACCGTGATAAACTCCAGTTCACTGACACGAATGCCAGTACCGCATATCGTCTGTAATATCAGGTTCAGACGCTTGTTGCCATTGCTTTCGGCGACATTCAGCAAGCGATTATATTCTTCTTTCGTCAATTCCTTTTCTTCCGAGCAGAATATCTGCCGCTGTTCCTTAATGGTCTTTACCTTCAAATACTCATATCCAGCAAAGGTAAAAAAGCTGTTAATTGATGCAATCATTGAATTGACACTGCGAACTGCGTACTCATTTGACAGCAGGTTTTCCTTATACGCTATCGCCAGTTCTTTAGACACCACCTGTGTTCCAGCATACTGCCAGAATGCCTTAATGTCACGCATATACTTTTCGATGGTGTTTTCGCTTTTTTCTTCAAGTCTCAGATAGTTTCTGAATTCACCTATTCTTTCTTTGGTTATAATAAGCTCGTCCATAATGATTCCCTCCAGAATTATATATGTATAGTTTTTAACAGCAACGCTTACAGTATACTATATATTGCTCTGAACAGGATAAATATCAATGGGCGGCTTTAATATTCTATTGTAGAATAGTCCGTTTTTATATTGTTTGATAAAGCGAAACGAGGGCAGTACCTTGAAATCATCTTCAAGATACTGCCCATTTTCTATGTCATATCTTTTGCCCACACAGCCCTATTTCACAAATACACAGGTGGTTCCGGTTTGTCGTTATAAGAGTAGGAAAACACAAAAACAGCGATTCACAAAAGTACCACCAAAAGCCTTAAAAGCGGCTTGAAATCAGCACTTTCTGTCCATCGCTCAGTCACATTTAGTCATCAATACCACACACTCCACATGCCCCGTTCTCGGGAACATATCCACTGGAACAGCCTTTTTTGCAGAGTACCCCTTTTCCTTAAAAATAGCCAAATCTCTTGCGAGAGTAGCGGGGTCACATGAAACATACACAATTCTATCCGGCAGCATTTCCGAAACAACGGAAATCAGTCCACTGCCGCAGCCCTTTCTGGGCGGGTCAAGTATAATACAATCAGGTCGAACACCTTCATCACAAAGTAACCTTGCTGCCCGAATAGCGTCGGAGCATATAAAGCGTGCATTTTGTATGCCATTAACTTCTGAATTTTTCTTTGCATCCTCTATAGCCTGCGGTACAATTTCAACTCCGATAAGGCTTTTTACTCTCGAAGCCATGGAAAGACCAATGGTACCTGTTCCGCAGTACATATCAAGCAGGGTTTCATTTGATTTAAGATTGGCTAACTCTGCGGCAATACCATAAAGCTTTTCCGCAGCATCCCTGTTCACCTGGTAGAACGACAGAGGCGATATTCTGAATTTCAAGCCGCAGAGTTCATCGGTAATATATCCGTCACCATAGAGATTTATGCATTTTTTGCCCGTAATTACATTAGTCTTTTCTCTGTTGATATTAAGCACAACAGTCTTAAGTTCAGGTAACTCATCTTTAAGAAGTTTAATAAGCTTTTCTTCATTTTTAAGTCTGTCCGAATTGGCTATAATACAAACCATAAGCTCGCCTGTTTTTTTTGAATAACGCAAATACAGGTGCCTTAGTACACCTTTATGATTTACCTCATCGTATACTGACTCACCTGAAATATTTGCCCATTTCAGGAATACATCAACAGCCTTGTTAAAGGATTCGGACTGCAAGGGACAATAATCAAGAGGTATCACTCTATGACTTCTCGGAGCAAAGAAACCGACTCTGATCTTATTGTTAATATCACGGGTAATCGGAAGCTGAGCTTTATTTCTATAAGCATTGCATGATGGCGAAGGAACAATATCACATATTATATTTCCATCAATACCGCCTATTCTTGTGAGTGCATCATATACTCTTTTGCGTTTAAATTTCAACTCTGCGGAATAATTAATATGCCTGAAAACACAACCTCCGCATTTATTAAATATTTCACAGTCCGAAGTAATCCTGTCATCCGATGGAGAAATTATACTTTCAAGTCTTCCGAAGGAATAATTTTTACCTACCTTAATTATTTTTACCTCAGCCTTGTCTCCCACAGCAGTATTCGGTACAAAAACCGCCATTCCATTTATTTTAAATACTCCGTTTCCCTCGGCTGTATAATCAACAGCCTCGCCTAAATAAATTTTGTTTTTTTCAAGCTCCACAGAAACACCCCGAATTTATTTTTACAATATAATCATACACTACAGACGGACAAAAATCAAGAAAAAACATTAGTTTATGTACCGGATATGATATTATGGTTTTTTCTCGGAAAAATAGAGAAAAAGCTCCCACATACCGTATTTAAAGCAATAAAAAACGGATGAAAGATGCTCCGGACACTGACCCGAAGTGTTTTTTCTTATTATTATTGTCAAAGATTAAATTATACAACAACATACAAATGTCTGCCGGATTTATCTTTCTTATGTGCTTGATATCGTGTTTATGATATGGTAAAATGAAATGGACAAAAGCAGAAAGGAGCCGATGGTATGCCTAAGTATTTTATGCCCGTGGGTAATACGGATTTCAAGGAAATCAGAGAAACGGGTCTGTATTATATTGATAAAACAATGCTCATAGATCGGCTTGTAAATCAAAGCAGAGCTAAGGTTACACTTTTTACACGTCCCCGCAGATTCGGAAAATCACTGAATATGAGTATGATTCAGCACTTTTTCGATATCAGGGAAGACAGCAAATCATTATTTCAGGGACTGAGGATATATGATAATACGGAGCTTTGCGATAAGTGGATGAATCAATATCCGACAATCCTTGTTTCCTTTAAAACCGTTGAATCCAACAATTTTGAAAATTCCGTTGCACAGCTTAAAGCAGTCATGTCAGACTTGTGCAGAGAGTACATTTATCTTTTAAATGACTCTTTCCCTGACAATGATGATATAGAGAAATTCAAGCGTTTAAAATCGGAAAATTCAAAAATATCCGACTTAATGGATTCCCTCTCGCTATTGACCAGACTTTTGTATAATTATTACAATAAGCCTGTTATTCTTTTAATTGACGAGTATGATGTACCTATGGCAAAGGGTGATGCAAACGGTTATTACAGGGAAATCACCGATATTATGAGATCTATGCTTGGTAAAGCCCTTAAGGACAACCGTTACTTGAAATTAGCTGTTCTGACAGGCTGCCTGAGAATTGCAGAGGAAAGTATTTTCACAGGACTTAATAATCTTTCAATAAAAACAATAACAGATACGGATTATGATGAATGTTTTGGATTCACAAATAAAGAAATGGATAAGCTGCTTGCTGATACAGGGCTTATGGAGCATCAGCCTGTGTTTAAAGAGTGGTATGACGGATATATTTTTGGCAATGAGAAAGTTTACTGCCCTTGGGATGTGCTGAATTACGTTAATGAATTGCAGGGCGATCCTGATGCACTGCCCGTGAATTATTGGGCTAATACCAGTGGGAATGATGTTATCAAAAGATTTCTGGAAAGCCGATTTGATGTGACTTCGGATTTTGAAAAGCTGCTTGGCGGGGGATATATCGAAAAGATAATTAATCCCTATATTACTTATGGTGATCTGACGAAAGACGAAATCAATCTATGGTCTGTTTTATATATGACCGGATATCTGACGATAATCCCCGGTTCACTGCCAAAGAGAAAACAGGGAGAAAATGACAATATGAAAGGCAGGTTTGATTTTCCGTTCAAGCTGAAGTTTCCTAATACGGAAATCAAAAAATTGTTTGAGAAAACGATAGCGGTATGGTTCAGAGAAAGAATTTTAGAAGATGACCGTACGGAATTGTTTGCAGCTTTGTGGAGCGGCGATGCGGTACGTCTTACCGATATCATAAGCCGCTATTTACGCAGTACGATAAGCTATCACGATTACAGCGAACAGTTCTATCATGCTTTTCTAACAGGTTTGTTTTCGGGTGCAGCCAATATCAGTGTTCGTTCTAACCGTGAAGTCGGAGAAGGTCGTGCGGATGTTATTGTCAGAAACGAATATACAAATCAAGCTGTAATTATTGAGTTAAAAATCACAGACAGCCCTACAAAAGCAGATGCAAAATGCGATGAGGCACTGCGGCAAATTGAGGATAACGGCTATGCGATACCGCTTTCGGAGGATGAGGGATATAATGTGACTGTTTACGGAGCGGTATTCTATAAAAAGAGATGTTTCATAAAAAAAGGCTGAACAAATCAAAATAGAACGAAATAATTTTCAGGGGCAGTATCTTGGAAAAAAATCTCAAGGTACTGCACTGTTTTTACTTTTTTGAAAAAACGACACGAATACTTTGATATTTGTAAATAAAGAGCAGTATATAAAAAGCGGTACAGGTTACGCTTTTGGTTCTACTTGAAACTTTGTACAGGATGTGCAAATTATAACCGGATATATCTGCTTACAATTGTATCACACCTACTGTCAGTCTTCCTGAAACTATATTATAAAAACAACAATAAATACCTGATATAAACTGTTTTTTAAATTTTAAAATCGTGGACATGAAGCATCTAAAGCAAATTTTCACTCCCGAATATGCACATTTCATCAATACTTCCCTCAACTTTTTCTTTGATTTCCATTGTCAACCTTATATAATAAAAATAGTTGACAATTCATCTGATATGCATTATAATATAATACCGAAGAAACATACTCGCCTTGATTCTGAAGTATTTTTCCTCCGGTGGGCAACATCGCCGGTCAGGCGGGGATTTAAACTTCGACCATCTGCCATTTAAAGCAGAGTTTTTAAAAGCAGGTATCAATATCCAAATTGTAAACCTGTATCAAACTGTCACGTTGACAATAAACAGAAAGGAAAAAAATAATGGCTCAAACCCAAAACACAGGCAGGACACGAGAAAGGAATAATAATCGCAGCAAACTACTGACGGATTCGATATATATTGCACTGTTTGCAGCAGTGATTGCAATATGTGCACAGATTCGTTTACCGATCGGACCGATACCTTTCACTCTTCAAACACTTGGAATTTTTTTGGCAGGCGGACTTCTGGGAGCTAAAAAAGGAACAATCAGTGTACTTATATACATCCTTTTGGGAGCGGTAGGTGTGCCCGTTTTCAACGGATTCTCGGGAGGTCCGGGGGTGTTGTTCGGAGTTACCGGCGGATACATAATAGGCTTTATCTTTACAGCACTTGTTGTCGGAATCGCATCGGATCACCGGAAGAAAAAAATATGGATTCTCATAGCCGCCATGGTTGTCGGGGAGATTTTGTGTTATGCTTTCGGAACGGCATGGTATATTATTTTAATGAACAGCCAGGGTAATGCAACCGGTCTATGGGCTGCACTTTCAAGCTGTGTTATTCCGTTTCTTATTCCCGATGCGGCAAAGATCGCCGTATCCGTTATTATTATAAATCGTTTGAATAAAATAATAAAAATATGAGTACTTTTTATAGGGGTATGACTGCCGCACTAAGGCAATCATTATGCTCCTCTTCCCTCATCGCGAGCAAGGGTAATATCGCAGATCTGACATATTTGTATATTAATCAACTCAAGTAATGCAGCCGCGAAGGTGACATAAAAATTTCTCCGTAATTATAATCCATCCTGGAAATATAAATAATAAATATAAAAAAAACTTTATCAAACGTATTTTCAGCATAAATAACAATTCAAAACATAAAATATTTATGATATAATCATGTAAAAATAAAACGAATACGGAGGATGTAAATTTATGAAGAAAGTTTTAAAAGCATTACCAATATCGCTTGCTGTATTGGTGCTTACCGTTTCCGCCGCAGCCTGCTCCCCCGCAACATTGGAGGATTATTTCAGAGAGACATCCAGGCAGGATGAACTCCAGGCTATTGCCGACTCACAATCGGGCGATGGTGTTACCGCATCATATTATTGTGAAGGCAATACAGTAATATTTGAATATCAGGTAGATACTTCAATAGACAGCGGTGAAGCAAATATTCTTAATGAAATGCTCGAGGACGAATCATATAGGCAAACCTTTGAAGATTTTGTGACGGAGATCAGGGACGAAACGCGTGTAAAAAGTGTAACATTGAAGATAAGATATAAGGATATAAACGGCAGTATTGTTGCGGAAAAGGAATATAATCCTGCCTGACAGCTTCCGGGATCAGAGTTACGGTAAGTAAACACACGGAAAAAGCGGAGGAAAATATGAAAAAAATATTCAGGATTCCTGCGGTTTGTATAACCGCAGCCACGATTGTATTGGCGGCAGCATCCTGCAAAAACGAAAACGATAATAACACCACAGATAATTCCACTGTGTCTGTTTCGGAAAAGTCCGCTGAAATAAGCCGGACAGAAGCAGACGAGTCCTCGGAGTTATCGGATAACGCAAAGCCGACATCGTTAAAAGAATTGTTTGAAATCAAGGAATACAAGTCACAGCTAAACAGCATTCTTGATTCGTTATCCGATGAACGATTAACAGCGAAAATGTTCTTAGTCGATGATAAAACTATCGCATTTGACTATACATTCAAGGAATATATCGAAGATACCGATCTGTGTGTTCAAGAGTTGGAATCTCAATTGAAAACGGCAAAAGAAACCTTAACAGACTTCGTAAAGCAATTGGAAGAAGCACTGGATAAAGATGGAATCTCCCTTGTCCTCAGGTATAATAATTCCGACGGCGAAACGATTTACGAGAGAACCTTTACAAGCACTGATGAGATAAACGATGACACATCGGATAACAATGATAGTTCCGCTAAAGAGAGCAGTGTTGATGACATTGAATTTTTTGACAATGAAACAGATACAGACATTGACATTGATGTAAGTTCATTAAGTGAGATGAAATCAGCCACTCTTGAAGATCTGATCTCTCAGTCGTATGTACAGGAAATGATAAACTCCCAGCTTGAAAGCGACAGCAGCCGTGGAATTGTATCCGACATATATGTTGAAAACGGAAATGTACTTGTATATGAGCAAACCTACAGTTTTATACCCACTGCCGAACAGATTGCACAGTTAGAGGAAGAAAATGAAGAGATGTCTTCCACATATGAATATCTCGCTTCAATTGTTCAACAGTTTGTGGAAGAACAGGAAATAGGTGTAAAAATACGCCTTAAAGACAGCAACGGAAATATTTTTATGGAACAGAGTTACGGTCAGCAATAATATAAGAAGGGGAAGTCGAAAGACCCCCTTTTTATTTATATACTCCTTTATACAACAACCGCAGGGCGTCGTCGGACGGCTGAGCGAACGTTTAATAATTTTCTTAAAATAGTTTCTAATGGTAGAAAATTATGTTATAATAGTACATATGAATTTTTCGGAGGTAGATTATGAAGCTTTTTGAAAAAACTCTTGAAACAAAAAATATTTTTGACGGAAAAGTTATTCATGTAACTTATGATACTGTAGAGCTTGAAAACGGCGAAATGGCAACAAGAGAGGTTGTAAGACATCCCGGAGGAGTATGCATCGCTGCTTTGACGGAAAATAACGAGCTTCTTTTTGTAAGGCAATTCAGATACCCGTATAAAGAGGTAGTTCTGGAGCTGCCCGCCGGTAAGCTTGAAAAAGGACAAACACCGCTTGAAAACGGAAAAAGAGAGCTTCTTGAAGAAACGGGTGCCATAGGAAGAGAATACATTCCCCTCGGCAAGCTGTATCCGAGTCCGGGATACTGCGGAGAAATCATACACCTGTATTTTTGCAAAATTGACAGATTTGAACAGCAGCATCTTGACGAAGACGAATTTGTAACCGTCGAGCGTATCCATATTGACAGAGCCGTGGAAATGGTTCTTAATAATGAGCTACCGGATGCAAAAACTCAGGTTGCCGTACTTAAAGCGGCATTTATATCAGGAAGAATAAAAAACGGTGAAGAAAAATGATAAATCCCATTATTATTATTGCTGCGGCAGCGTTGGTTCTGTCAGCACTTGCAATCGCAATACTTAATAAGCCTGCTGTTCCCGTCGTCACAAGCACGCTGATAATTGTACTTATATTCTTTGTTGTAGCAACATATCTGATAGACAGTGCCGTTTCAAACAGCTCTGTTTCCGATTCTCTCATCAACTTTATAAGCTTTTCCGTGCTTAAAGATAACCCCACTAACGAAGATTTGGAATTTGCCTTTAATACATTCAAATATACAGATATCGGATTATTTGCGGCATCACTTATTTCGATGTTTACCGAAGCATTGCTGATACTCCGCCAGAACTCGGGGAAATAGTATGGATAAAAAAGGTATATATATTCATATTCCGTTTTGCAGAAAGAAGTGTCCCTACTGCGATTTTTATTCAAGGTCAGGCGGAGAACGTGAATGTAACAATTATACGGATATGCTCTGCAAACAGATTTCGGATTTTTCCGAAAATAAAGCTATAGTTGCCGACACTCTGTATTTCGGCGGGGGAACACCGACAGTACTCGGTGCGGAGAGGATAACGAGAATAATTGAGTCAGCAAAAAAATCCTTTACTCTTAATTATCCGGAAACGGAAATAACGGTTGAAGTAAACCCCGAAAAACGGGATATAGACTTCGGTATGCTGTTTTCGGCAGGATGTAACCGCATATCAATAGGTTTGCAATCCGCAAACGATGAGGAATTGCAATTTTTAGGCAGAATACATGATACCCGGGATGTGGACAGATGTATCAGATCCGCAATAAATGCAGGCTTTAACAATATATCGCTCGACCTTATGATAGCTCTGCCAAATCAGACAAATGAAAGTCTGCGGCGTTCTGTGGATTTCTGTGCAAGCCGCGGGGCAAAGCATATATCGGCATATATCTTGAAAATCGAGGAGGGTACGGTATTTTATAAAAACAAAGACAGCCTGAATCTCCCTGATGACGAACGCACCGCCGATATGTATGAATACCTATGCTCCCTTATGAAGGAATACGGATATGAGCATTATGAAATATCCAATTTTTGCCTATCAGGTTATGAAAGTAAACATAATCTCAAATATTGGCATGACGAGGAATATATCGGCTTCGGACCATCCGCACATTCCTTTTTCCGGGGAAAACGCTTTTACCGTCCTGCAAATTTCAAGCGTTGTTATACGAATGAAATTATTGCGGACGGCAGCGGAGGAGATGTCGAGGAATTTATAATGCTCGGTCTGCGGCTTTCAGAGGGGATAACAAACGAGCGTTTCCGTATTCGTTTCGGTTATGATATTCCCGAAAAATATATCAGAAGAGCCGAACGCTTTGAACCTGTCGGTCTGACAAAGATACTTAACAACGGCTTTGCACTTACCGAAAGAGGCTTTATGGTTTCAAACCCACTAATAGCAGAAATACTGAAAACAACCGATTGAACTTATAGACGTCAATCGGTTGTTTATCATGTAATACAAAGTTAAAATTTTACAGCAGATATTCCTGATCAACATACGGTAAGATTGAAATCTCAAGATTACCGTTCTTTGTCCTCAACTCATCAATAAACTCCTTCTCCTGAGTCCTGTCTTTCATTTTTATCTTAAAAGAAAGCTTGAACATAGACCCCATAGCCGTTGTTTTTACTCCGACATTTTCATAACTGCTAAGGTATCTGCTGAAAGTATCATCAAACACCTCCGAATATTCGAGTGACTCGGGAATGGTAATTCTGAGAAGCCTTTCTCTTTGCACCTTATTATGCTCAAAAATATGAATTAATGAAAGAAAAACAAATATGATGGAAAGAAGTACAAGAATAATAACACCATATGCGATATATCCCATTCCGAAAGCTATTCCCGAACCCATAGCTATAAGTATGGCGGCTATTTCTTCGGCACTCCCCGGTGCACTCCTGAAACGTATAAGGCTGAATGCACCGCCAACCGCAACACCCGCCCCGATATTACCGTTTACAAACGTAATAACAGCAGAAACAATAAAGGGCATAATTGCTACAACTATAAAAAATCTCTTTGTTGACGGTATGCGGAACGACATTATCCATGCATACAAAAAACCTGTAAAAATTGACACCGCCATCATAAGAAAAAACTCTGACGCCTGAACGGGTACCGAATAAACAGAATCAAACATAATTAATAATCCTTTCACCTTGCTTTAAGTATCTGTCTTGTATATGCCTCACCGTATTTTGAAAAACTGCTTTTATATATCCCTCCGCTTGAAAGTATCTGCGTAAGCCACAGCGGCATTGCCTGCTGTACCTTTATTTCAAGAATACTGTAGCCTTCATCAAGGAGCGGGATCCCTTCCAATGAGCTTGTAAGATTAAGCTCCTCCGTGCGGTATCTCGGATTTTGATCAACAGTTAACCGAAGATCCCCATCGGGCTGATAATATGCCACTCTGTCATAAATGATAAGGCAGGTCGGAATAAGCTTTCGGTGATAATCCCTGAAAGCGGTTATCTCACGATTGATCTGACCACCATCGCAAATATCATCAGACTCTCCGTTAAAAAATCTGTTCACAAGCGGGAGCAAGGTCTGCACACGTCTTTTATAGACTATCCCGTAAGCTTTTCGCTTGATTTCAAGAAATACAGGAGAATTTTCGCTTGCAATTCCGTATGAACGCAATCTCATCTTTTCCTTAAATTCCGGCTTTTCAAGAGAATTTCTTATAAGTCTGTAATCGGGAGTATCATAATATAATGATTCTATGGAGGTAAGACCATACTTGTCGACCTTCATATGTCCCTCAAGCTTTTTTATCAGATATTCCCTTTGCAGAGGATTCAGAATATATTTCATCTCATACCTTTTCATAACAAATGCAGGTTTCGCAGGAGCAGCCATAATATAACCTCCAAAAAATATACAACCCCAACAGTACATCGGTTCTGTACTTACTGTTATAATATTACAATTAAAAAATTAACTGACAATTTTGACAATATTAAGAAAAAGATAAGTTAAGCTTAAAAACTTTAAAGTTTTTGTAAAGCCTTTATATAAAACTTCTCAATATGTATATTCTATATAAAATAATATCATACAGTACCTTTCTTTTTCAAGAGCAAATTATATTTTAATAATTGTAAAATAAAACAAACGGTGATATAATATGCATATATGTATCGGGAGGATATTTATGGACATAAGACTCAATGATATTCTGGTAATGAAAAAGGCTCATCCCTGCGGCAAGGAAAACAACAAACAATTTCTTGTTCTCCGCATAGGTATGGATTTTAAAATCCGCTGTCTCGGCTGCGGACATGAAATCATGCTTCCCCGCATGAAAGCGGAAAAGAATATACGCAAGGTTATACATCAGCCGGAAAATCAGTCATCCGCTGCCGATTCTGACTGACACCAAACTGCGGATAACTGCATACGGCAATGCCGATCGGAAACATTACACCACATAAGGAGATATAGTATGATTGAGAAGCTTAAGATATTCGAGAATAAATATGAGGAACTGTCATTAAGGCTATGTGATCCGCAGATTGCGGCGTCCGCCGACAAATATACACAAACTATGAAAGAACTCAGGTCTGTTGAACCGATTGCACTTAAATATAAGGAATATAAAAAATATAATAATGAGCTTGAAAGTGCAAAGGAAATGCTCTCGGAGGAAAAGGACAGCGAACTCAGAAAAATGATAGAAACGGAAATCACAGAATGTGAGCATAAGTTGGAAGTAATAAATGAGGAACTTAAGATTCTTCTTCTGCCAAAGGATCCCAACGATGAAAGAAATGTAATTGTCGAGATAAGGGGCGGTGCAGGAGGAGAGGAAGCCGCACTTTTTGCCGCTGTCTTATATAGGATGTATTCGATGTATGCGGCAAAAAAAGGCTGGAATATTGAACTGATAGGTGCGAATGAAACGGAGCTTGGCGGATTCAAGGAAATAAGCTTTATGGTAAACGGACAGGGAGCATATTCAAGGCTCAAATTTGAAAGCGGAGTACACAGAGTGCAGAGGGTGCCCGATACGGAAACTCAGGGAAGAATACATACTTCAACGGTAACTGTAGCAGTACTCCCGGAAGCGGAGGATGTTGAGGTTAATATAGATCCTAACGATCTTAAAATTGACACTTACCGTTCAAGCGGTGCGGGAGGTCAGCATATAAACAAGACAGAATCCGCAATACGCATAACGCACCTGCCGACAGGTCTTGTTGTCGAATGTCAGGACGAAAGAAGTCAGTATAAAAACAAGGACAAGGCAATGAAGGTGCTGAAATCAAGACTCCTTGAATCCGAGAGACAGAAACAGCAGAATCAGGTAGCAAGCGAACGCCGCTCTCAGGTAGGGACAGGTGACAGAAGCGAGCGTATACGAACCTATAATTACCCGCAGGGAAGGGTAACGGATCACAGGATAGGATTGACCTTATACAAAATTGATGATATACTCAACGGAGATATAGATGAAATAATCGATGCCCTTATTTCCGCTGACAGAGCTGAGCAGCTTCAAAAAAGCGAAACCGAATGACAGGTGTCCGGGAGATGTATAGTTATGTACAAATATAGGTGTTTTACCGGAAATAAATGGGAAATGGCAAAAATAATTATGACCGCTGTTTGCATTTTACTCATTATTTATCAGGTATCCGCAGGCATTAAGATGATACAGGCAAATGAAAAACTTCCTCAGACTGTAACACAGGAAGATTTTGATACCCTTGACGTGGGAACACAAATAAGAGGGGAACTGACGCATATTGACGGAACCTTGTACGGCGTAAGTGTAGATCCCGGCTCCATTCAATATTACTCCATTATAACCGAATCCCAAAAAATCATGCTTATCAGAACAATTTCAGGGTCGGAAACAGATAACGAAATACATGATATGATTAGCGGTGATTGTGAGTCCGTAAAATTCCGAGGCTATGTACGCGATCTGTCCGCTGCGGATAAAACATCGCTTAATCTGGAGCTTATAACGACAAATTATCTGCGAAAACATGGAATAGACATTGGTACGCAGGAGGCTATTCTCGGTCATATTGTTGATATAACCGGACAGGACAGTCAGATACCCCAAAAATATATTACTTTTACTTTTGCGGTTGCCGTTATTCTTGTTCTGCTCATACCTCTGCTCCTGAGAAAAACCATTAAGAACGCCTATATCTCCCTGGCAATACGTAAAGGAAAAATAAGCGAAAAAATACTTCTTGATAAAAACGATTATATATTTGATGACGAAGGGCTGTACAAAACCGACAAAAATCAAAACGAGAGCTTTTATGTAAACACCAAACATAATTTCAGGAACGAGGGAACCTTAGAGGAAGGAAAAGAGGAACTGATGACGCACATGGTATCGCAGGAGGATCTGTTCTATGAGGGCGGTCTGAATGATGAAGGTAATTTTTATATTGACAGCACCAAAAAGATTCAGACCTTATATAACCAAAATCCGGACGAGGATAATCTTCTGAAAAAATATTAATTCAATAAAAACAGGAATGATACAATGAATACACTTATGCTTTCCTCAGATAATGAGGATATCGGAAAGGCAGCAGAAATTATAAAACGCGGCGGTATTGTTGCAATACCCACCGAAACGGTTTACGGACTTGCCGCTGATGCACTCAACGGGGATGCTGTGAGAAAAATATTCAAAGCAAAGGGTCGTCCGATGGATAATCCCCTGATAGTACATATATCCGATATTTCACAGATATACAGTCTTGTCAGAGAATTTCCCCGAAAGGCTGAAATTCTTGCGGAAAAATTTTGGCCGGGACCTCTTACAATTATCCTCCCGAAATCGGATATAATACCCGACGAGGTAAGTGCCGGTCTTGATACCGTGGCAATTCGCTTCCCGTCACACAAAACGGCACAGAAGCTTATTTCCCTCTCCTCTCCTCTTGCCGCACCGTCGGCAAACCTTTCGGGAAGTCCGAGTCCGACAACATTACGTCATGTATATGAGGATATGAACGGGAGAGCCGATGCAATAATTGACGGCGGCGACTGCGAAGTCGGCGTGGAATCGACCGTCATTACTCTTGCTTCAGATATACCTACGCTGCTAAGACCGGGAGGAATTACCGCCGAACAGTTACGTTCGACTATAGGAGAAATCAAAGTAGCTGATGCCGTCACACAGCCTCTCGGGGACGGCGAAAAGGCTGCAAGTCCGGGAATGAAATATAAGCATTATTCCCCCAAGGCGGAGGTCATTCTGCTTGACGGAGAGAATGAAGAATTTTACGGATATATCAATGGTATTAAAGACCGAAATGCCGCCGTGCTTTGCTATAGTGAGGATATGGAAAATATCGCACTCCCATGCATCCCTATAGGGAAAAAATATGATTATTCCGAACAGGCACATTTACTTTTCACCGCACTAAGAAAAGCCGATGAAGCGGGCTTTGATACCATATATGCAAGGTGTCCCGAGAAAAAAGGCGTAGGACTTGCGGTTTATAACCGTATAATACGTGCGGCGGGTTTCAATATTATTCCCCTGAAAGGGGATGAAAACGTATGAGAAGCGTTGTAGTTGGTCTTACAGGTCAGACAGGTGCGGGAAAAAGTACGATATCGGAATATGCGGGAAGCCTCGGCTGTGCGGTTGTAGATGCAGATAAGGTTGCCGGTGAGGCTTTGACAAGAGGGTCTGATTGTCTGAAAAGACTTGCGGAAATTTTCGGATATGATATAATAGACAGTGACGGCTTTTGCAGAAGAAATATTCTCGCCGAAAGGGCGTTTGTAAGTCGGGAAAACACAGATTTGCTTAACAGTATCACACATCCGCATATAATCGACAGATGTCGGGAATATATTGAAGAATTAATGCATATGGATTATGATGTGATATTGTTTGATGCTCCCCAGCTTTTTGAAAGCGGGGGCGATGAGCTTTGCGATTCTGTAATAACAGTAATTGCAGACAGAGATATACGTCTTGACAGAATAATAAAGCGTGACAACATGAACCTGAAGGATGCTTTGCTGAGAATAAATGCCCAGCATGATGAGGAATATTATACCAAACACTCCGATTATATAATAGACGGAGGAAAACCGGTTGAGCTTGTAAGGGAGGATTTCAGAAAAATCCTTTATGATATTAAGAATAATCCGAAAGGACGGTGAAACTTCGGGTGAAGAAAAGAGTAAAGGTCTTTATATGTATCACTGTTGTACTTGTTGTTACAATAGCGGCTGCATATTCATTCAAGGCATTGCATGAAAAATATATTTATAATACATATCCGCTGAAATACAATACGGAGGTAGAAGCGGCATCAAAAAAATACGGCGTTGACAAATACCTTATATACGGTATCATGAAAACGGAAAGTGATTTTGATCCGAATGCCCTGTCCTCCGCAGGAGCGATAGGACTTATGCAGATTACCCCTGATACATTTGAATGGATACAGACCTATTATGCCGATGAGGAATGTGAAAACTACACCGTTGACGACCTGTATAACATCGGAATAAATATAGATTATGGTGCAAATATCTTATCTGTACTACTTGATATGTATGGTAATGAGGATACCGCCGTATGTGCATACAATGCAGGAGTAGGTCATGTAAATTCATGGCTTGAGGATAAAGAATATTCCGATGACGGAAAAACTCTGAAAACTGTTCCCTTTAAAGAAACAGAAAATTACCGACATACTGTTGAGCAAAATAAAAGCTGCTATAACAGACTCTATAATGACAACAAAGAATAATAATTCTATGAAAGGAAAGATGAACCATGTCAAACAATAAGGAAGAAAAGAGCAAATCCGCAAAGCTCAAGGAAAAGCTTTTCCGCAATACCAAAAACGGCTGCTACAAAGTCAGCGAAGAGGAAATTAAAAAGGCAGATGAATTTTGCGAGGATTATAAGGACTTCCTCAATAATGCAAAAATTGAGCGTGAAGCCGTGGCATATGCAATAGCTGCCGCAGAAAAGTCAGGATTTACCGAATATGACCGCACAAAGAAGTATGAAGCAGGTCAGAAGGTATATGTAAATAACAGAAATCAGGCTGTTATACTTGCGGTTATCGGAAAGAGCAGAACACATAACGGAGTAAGACTCGGAATAGCACATATAGATTCCCCACGTCTTGATCTTAAGCCAAATCCCTTGTATGAGGCTAATGACCTTGCACTGTTCAAAACACATTATTACGGTGGGATAAAAAAATATCAGTGGCCGACAATTCCGCTTGCAATTCATGGCGTCATTGCACTAAAGGACGGAAAATGTATCACAGTAAATATTGGAGATAATACGGACGAACCATGCTTCTGCGTTACAGATCTCCTCCCCCACCTCGCAAATGAACAGATGTCAAAGGTTATGACAAAGGCATTTAACGGTGAACAACTCAATGTGCTTATAGGAAGCAGACCTTTCAGCAGGGATGAGGAAAGCGAAAATGTCAAACTTAATATAATGAATATACTTTTTGAAAAATACGGGATAACGGAAGAAGATTTTGTTTCCGCCGACCTTGCAATGGTTCCTGCCGACAAGGCAAGGGATCTCGGCTTCGACAGAAGTATGATTGCAGCCTACGGTCATGACGACAAGGTATGTGCATATCCCGCACTGCTTGCAGCAATAGATACCGAATTACCGGAAAGCACGATAATAACAGTGCTTACAGACAGGGAAGAAATAGGAAGCGACGGAAATACCGGTATGAAATCCACATATGTTATAGATTTCATAGAAGATCTTGCAAACGCGGATGGTGAAGAAGTACGCCATGTAATGGCAAAAAGCACCTGTCTTTCGGCAGACGTAAGTGCTGCGTACGACCCCACCTATTCTTCGGCATTTGAAGCAAATAATTCCGCTTATATAAACGGCGGTGCCGTTATATCAAAATATACGGGCAGCGGCGGAAAATATTCAACCTCGGATGCAAGTGCAGAGTATATGGCAAAAATACGCAGTCTGCTTGACGGAAAGAATGTACTTTTCCAAACCTGTGAGCTTGGAAAGGTTGACGGAGGCGGCGGAGGAACCATAGCTAAATATGTCGCAAATTTCAATGCGGATGTTGTGGATCTCGGCGTACCCGTTCTTTCAATGCACGCTCCTATCGAGGTTGTTTCAAAGCTTGATGTATATATGACATACAGGGCATTGTATGAGTTCTACAATGCCTGAACCGATGTCCCCACAAAAATAAATACTCCCCGACTGTACGTACAGCATACGATACATTACAGAAAACAGAAGATGATATAGAACTGATATTGATAATTTATACTTCATGGGTGATAGCTGATAAAAAATGTCATTTTTGTCATATATCATGTCATTTTTCGGAAAAATTGCTTTATTTTAATGAAAATCCGGACTTTACGAAAAATTTATATTGACTTTGATTATTATTTGTATTATTATTACTCAAGAGTAACTTGAATTTTATATGTTATCAGTATTGATTCGTGCAAAGTGCAGGTTTTGTATTTGTATGCGGTTAAGATAAAAAGACTAAGTTTTCGGCCGACATAAAAAGAATTACGCAATATCGGGAAAAGCGTATTATACAAATCTTTAAAATAATCGGTAACAGACGGTCGGCAGCATGGAGTATTCGCACGAAGCCTCAGATTGAATCAGATGAGGAACAACAACATCCCGAATTAAATCTCCCGGATAATGTATGTGGAATCGTTGTAATCCGAAAGTCCGGGAAGTATCCTTATATTCCTTCAAACAATAACAGTGGGAGTGTTAAGCTTTGGAAAAATTAGTTATAACCGGGGGCAACAGGCTTCACGGAACAATAAAAATAAGCGGTGCAAAAAATGCTGCCGTTGCTATAATCCCTGCGGTAATTTTGTCGGACGGCGTATGCCGCCTTGAAAATATCCCCGATATAGAGGATGTCAATATTATAGATGAAATTTTGTGTAAAATGGGGGCAAGCGTCAGACATATAAACGAAAACTCCTTAGAGATAGATCCGAGCGGTATTGAAGAACCTGTAGCTACATATGACCTTGTCCGTCATATGAGGGCGTCGTGCTATCTTATGGGAGCACTTCTCGGTAAGTACCTCAGAGCTGATGTCGCCTTGCCGGGGGGCTGTGATTTCGGTGTACGTCCCGTTGACCAGCACCTGAAAGGCTTCGGTATCCTCGGGGCAAAACATATCGTAGAGGATGACATGATAAAAATAAAGGCAAACAAACTCACGGGAAATCATATTTATCTTGATGTCGTTTCCGTGGGTGCTACGGTTAATGTAATGCTTGCCGCTGTCAAGGCGGAGGGAAGAACAACCATAGAAAATGCCGCAAGAGAACCGCATATAGTAGACCTTGCGAATTTTCTCAATTCCATGGGAGCCGATGTCAGGGGAGCCGGAACCGATGTTATAAAAATAAACGGAGTCAAAACACTCAGAGGCACAACATATTCCATAATTCCCGACCAGATAGAAGCGGGAACATATATGGCTGCGGTATGCTCTGCCGGCGGAGATGTTGTCATACAGAATGTTATTCCGAAGCACCTTGAATCCATAACGGCAAAGCTCCGTGAGATGGGAGTTACAATTGAGGAATTTGACGACTCGGTACGTGTTGTAAGCAGCGGAAGGCTTAAACGATGTAATGTTACAACAATGCCGCATCCCGGATTTCCCACCGATATGCAGCCGCAGATTGCCGCACTTTTATCAACGGCGGATGGGACAAGTATTGTCAACGAGGCGGTATGGGATAACCGTTTCCGCTATGTGGATGAGCTGCGTCGTATGGGAGCGGATATATCTGTTGACGGAAGTCTTGCAATAATCCGCGGTATCGAAAAACTCACCGGTGCCCCCGTAAAGGCCACCGATCTTCGTGCAGGAGCCGCAATGATAGTGGCAGCTTTAGGTGCAAAGGGTACAACACAGATTGAGGATATCAGACATATTCAGCGTGGATATGAGAATGTTGTCGGTAAATTGTCCTCTGTGGGTGCCGATATAAGTCTTATAAAAACAAACGAAAGCATGAAGCAGGCTTAAATTTTGTATATCAGCGGGGAGTCTGACACTTTGTCGGTCTCCCTGTTTCAGGATAATCATAAAATATTTAACGGAGAGGAATATGAAAGAATGCCCAGGTTATATCCGCTGTTCAGCGGCAGTTCGGGAAATTGTTATTATTTAGGTACAAAGGAAAGCGGAATACTTATTGACGCAGGAAGAAGTGCAAAACAGATAAAGACAGCCCTTGACGAAAGAGAGCTTGACATAAAAAATGTCAGGGCGATATTTATTACGCATGAACATATTGACCACACAAGAGGACTTCGTGTGCTTGCCTCAAAATACGGCATAAAGGTATATGCGTCAAACGGTACAATTTCAGAAATGGAGAATAAGGCACTTATAAATGAAAATGTTGATATTTCTCCTATTTCCCTTGACGGAATTGAAACCGATTATATGCGTATAATCCCCTTCCGCATTTCACATGATTGTGCTGAGGGTTACGGATATGTTGCGGAAACCCCGGACGGAAGAAAAACCGCATTTGCCACAGATACCGGCATTATCAGCAATGAAATAGAAAATGCCGTAATCGGGTGCGATACCGTTGTTATCGAATCCAATCATGATATACGTATGCTTCAGAACGGATGCTACCCCTATGAGCTTAAGAAACGAATACTTTCGGAACACGGTCATCTGTCCAATGACAGTTGTGCCGACACTGCGGTAAAGCTGGTTAAAAACGGAACAACACGATTTGTTCTTGCACATCTCAGCAAGGAAAACAATATGCCCTTTCTTGCCGAGCAAACAAGCATATGTGCATTTGAGGAAAATAAAATGAAACGTAACCTCGATTATATGCTTACGGTTGCCGCAGAAAAGGACAATAAATATCTGATATATTAAACAGAGGGTAATATGATAAAAATAACCGTTTTATGTGTCGGAAATCTTAAGGAGGAATACTGGCGGCAGGCAATATCCGAATATTCCAAAAGAATGAGCAGGTTCGCTGATTTTTCTATAATAGAGGTTGACGAGGAAAGACTACCGGATAATCCCTCCGACTCACAGATAAACAATACCATAACCAAAGAAGGGCAAAGGCTGATTGCAAAAATCCCCTCCGGTGCATTTACTGCTGCAATGTGCATAGAGGGAAAGCTGTTTTCTTCGGAGGAGCTTGCAAAGGAAATCAGCGATACCGCCGCGTACATAAGCGGAAATATATTCTTCGTAATAGGCGGATCCTACGGTCTTTCCGATGAGGTCAAAAAGCTTGCCGGAGTAAAAATATCTATGTCAAAAATGACCTTTCCTCATCAGCTTGCGAGGGTAATGCTTTGCGAACAGTTATACAGAGCATTTCAGATAAACAACGGCGGAAAATATCATAAATAAATTATTGCAGTTTTCATGTCTTTATGCTAAAATGAACGTAAGCAGGACGGAAAACTGCATTTTTTTGAAAGGACAGATTTTGTTATGGATAAAAATAAAAAACAGACTATAAACCTTAATGAGAGTGACTATACCGTGAATGAACAGACAGAAGACACTAACTCGGAAGCCACCGGTAAATATCCGCACCATCCGTATGAGGGTTATCCGAAACCAATTTATGACCTTGAGAAAGGTAATTCATGGGGAAGCTTCATATGCGGCATTATGTCAGTCGTCTTCTGCTTTGCCCCGATATTTCCGCTGCTCATGTCCATAATAGGACTTTTTCTTGCACATGAAGACAAAAAGCATAATGAATTGTCTTCAAAGCCTAAATCCACATCCGCTGTTATTGGTACAATATTGTCAATATTCGGGCTGATACTGAACATAGTAATATATATAATAATAACAATACTAATTATTATATTCGGAACGTACATATATAACAAATATATGCGGTAAAAAATACATCATTACAACGAGAAGTGTATCATGTTCTTCTATTTTTTTGTTTCATTGTATTTTTTGATAATACATTTAAACGGAGGTTACCATGGATAATAAAGATATTACCGAGATGTCGTTTGACGAAATATTTCCCGAGGTGAAATTCCCCGAGGAGAAAACAGATACAATATACGGCAGCAATGTCCTTACCGATGACGACAGCACACACCAAAACTACGATACCGAATGTGAATATATTACAAAAGCTGATATACCAAATAATATTGCTTATAACACGGATAATGATTTGAATTTTACAGATAATTCATATCAAAATAATAATAACACCAACACCGAGGACATACCTACTGTATCTCCAAAAACGAATAATTACAGTTCGTTCTTAGACGGAGCAGGAAACAATCAAGACAGAGATTTCAACAATATCCCATTTTTCAATAATATGCATATGTCGAATAACGAACCAAAAATACAGTTCGACGAGCATACCTGTCTTCTTATGGGTACACTTGCATTATTTCTCAGTTTTTTCGGTTTCGGATTCATTTTTTCAATATTTACGTTTATAACTGCAGCCTGTCTCGGAAAATCCAAAGCTTCTAATGAAACAAAGATGTACAAGCAAAAGAAGCTGGCAATCATTTTCGCCATAATAGCCATAATAATCAGCTTTATCCGCCTATAGCGGCGTGCCGGTGCCGTGCCGGCACTGTCAATCCGTAACCAATTCACTCAGGTAAATTAATCTATGGCTCGACCGTTAATTTACTTGATGAACAACAGATGAGTATGTCATTTGTAGTTACGGAAAGCCTCGCAAGAGGCTTTCACGACACTCTCTTACGCACACCGACAGGCAAACTACCTATCGCGGAAACAGACTACCCTCCACAAAAACAAAGCGAACGCAGTGAGCGAAACCGCGAATTGCCCGCGGGGGCTCCCCCGCCCGCCGACGGCTAAAAACGGTCGGAAATGGGGGTTACGGTGCCATCGGGGTGACGTAAACGGTCAATGTATTTTATGGAGGCTCCACATCCGTTTACAACACAATCAGCAGGATTTTCCGCTGTTGTAACACGCAGATCTGTCGCCATCTTAATTAATGTGTCCATCCCCGCTATCTGTGCAGCACCACCTGTCAAAACTATCCCGTCCGAATGTATGTCACCAATCAGCTCCGGCGGCGTTTCCTCAAGAACATCCTGTACCTGTCGTACAATAGCAGCAGCAGTCTCCTTTAATGGCTCGGCAGTTTCTTCAGATGCAAGATCTATCCACATGGGCATACCTGTTATCATGTTCCTTCCCTTGATGCGGTATGTCCCCATTCCCATGCCCGGAATAACACAACCGATCTTTATCTTGGCTTCCTCCGCTGTCCGCTTTCCAATCAACATATTGTATTTTTTCTTAACATATTTGATTATTTCCTCATCCATAATGTTCCCGGCCTGCTTTATCGACCTCGATACGGCAATGCCACTGAGCGATATAACCGCAAGATCAGTGGTTCCCCCGCCAATATCAACAACAAACGACCCGTGAGGACTCGATATGTCTATCCCGGCTCCGATAGCCGCCGCAACAGGCTCCTCAATAAGACATACCCTCCTGATTCCCGAACAACTTATCGCATTGACAACAGCCCTCTTTTCAACATCGGTTATCTCCCCCGGAACACAGGCAACAGCTCTCGGCATTCCAATCTTTGAGGAAACAACTCTCTTCAAAAAAGAGGATATCATAACCTCAACAAGTCCGAGATCGGATATAACACCGCCGCTGAGGGGATAAATGGCACTGTATCGGTCAGAAGTACGCCCGAGCATTTTATATGCTTCCTCCCCCACAGCTATAATATTGTCATTATCAAGGTTGACGGCTATAACGGAAGGCTCGTCAACCACCTTTCCTTTATTCTGCAAATATATCCTCGTTCGGGAAGTCCCGAGATCTATAGCAATATCAAGTCCCAATTTCTACACCCTTTCCGTTATGTTCAAAAAATTTTAACTCCCTGACAGCAACACTGTATCAGACTACCCGCTGCTCTGAATATTATTATGTGCATCATATTCCTTTGATATCGCAACAGATGCACAAAATACCCGCTCGGCTCCATTTTCCTTAAGAACAGTACTGCACCTCGAAAGTGTCATACCGGTTGTCATTATATCATCAATCACAAGCAGCTTCTTCCCCTTGACCTTTTCAGGAGATATAATATGAAAAGTGCGATCGTTTCCGGAAATTCTTTCCGTATATGTCATTTCATGCTGTAGTGCGGCTCCACTGTCTCTGTAAAGCAGATTTTCAAACGGTTTGTCAAGCTGCTCGGCTGTATATCTCGCTATAAGCTCGGATTGATTAAAGCCTCTTTCGTATTTCCTGTCTTTACTCATTGGAACACAGGTTATAATCTCAAAGTCCATGTCCTTATAATATACATTTCTTATTGAAGCCGCCACCGCACCGGCAAGACTGTAGGCATTAAATTTCTTCCCTCTGAACTTATAATCGCATATAGCCTTTCTAATCGCACCATTATATGTAAACGGTGCAATACATATTTCTCCGGTTGGCAGAGCCTCTATTCTCGGAACCTTCGGAAATTCCGTTCTGCAAACCAGACATTCCGTCATATCATATTTAAGTGGCTTTGAACAATACGGACATTTTCCGGGATAAAAAACAGAAAGCAATCTATTCATCCTACGCTCCTTTCCAAAAATGCCCTCAGCCCTGAATACCTTTTGGTCTTTTTATTATTATCGACCATTTTCCTCAGTGTTGATACATTTCCTACCAGAATTAATTTTTCCTTTGCTCTTGTTACTGCCGTATAGAGCAGATTTCTGTAATAAAGCTGAGGTGCACCGTAATACATGGGCATAACGACAGCCTTGAATTCACTTCCCTGACTTTTATGTACAGTCACCGCATAGGCAAGCTCCACATTTGCAAGATTGTCTGAATTATATGATACTACCCTGTCATCAAATCTTATCTTTGCGGATCCCGATGCCTTTTCTATATACTCTATTATTCCTATATCACCGTTATATATTCCCGCACCCTCGCTTCCGTCATCACGAGCCCACGGAAGATCATAATTATTTCTTGTCTGCATAACCTTATCTCCGACACGCAGTATATACACAGGTGTTTTGACCTCCTGCTTTCCTATCCCCGGCGGATTAAGTGCTTCCTGTAACCTCTTATTCAGCTCTGTAACACCCAAAACTCCCTTTCTTCCCGGGCAGAGAACCTGTATATCATTCATCGGATCATAACCGTACGCTGCCGGAAGTCTTTTAGTATACAGTGCGACAATTTTCTCTGATATCCTGTCCCTGTCAAGCTCCTCCATAAAGAAAAAATCCCCATCTGTACGGCATATCTCAGGCATTTCACCGTGGACTATCTTATGTGCGTTTGTTATTATAAGACTTTCCATTGACTGCCTGAAAATTTCCGTAAGACGAACAACCGGTATCTTCCCTGCATCAATGAGGTCGCCGAGAACATTTCCGGCTCCGACGGACGGCAGCTGATCACTGTCACCTACCATTATCAGCCTACAGCCGAGCGGCAAAGCACGCAATACGCTTTCAAAAAGAGTAACATCAACCATAGACATTTCGTCAAGTATTAATGCATCACAATCAAGGAGATTCCTCTCGTTCCTCGAAAATCTGGGATGCTCATTATTATCCCATTCAACCTCAAGAAGTCTGTGTATAGTTTTTGCCTCATGTCCGGTCAGCTGCGACATTCTCTGTGCAGCCCTTCCTGTCGGAGCGGCAAGCAAAACCTTAAGACCGAATCTTTCATACAGATTAATGATCGCATTAAGAGTTGTTGTTTTTCCTGTTCCGGGACCGCCTGTAAGTATAAGCAGACCTCCCGTCATAGCTTCGATAATCGCACGTTTTTGCTGCTCGGCGTATTGTATATTATTTATTTTTTCAAATGTTTCCACAGCATATTCCGTTCCCGTTATACGTTCCGGAGGTACCTTTAAAATAAGAGCTATTCTGTCAGCACCGTAAAATTCCGATTTATACAGTGCCGGCAAAAATACAAAGCTCCTGCCGTCCAGTTCATCACATATAAGTGCTGTATCATCAATAAGCTCCGCCATAGCCGATGCGGTATTTTCCTTGTCAGTCTTAAGAAAATCCGCAGAAATATCTATAAGCCTGTCAGTAGGCAGACAGGTATGACCATTGCCCGAATTATATGTAATTATATACAATATACCCGCCTTGATTCTGAAAGGGTCGTCAAGAGGTCTTCCAAAGGATTCGGCTATTTTGTCTGCCTTTTCAAATGAAACACCTATATTTTCTCCGCAGAGAATATAGGGATTTTTTTCTATCATTGAAATTGAGCTATCACCGTATTCCTTCCAGATACGCACAGCCTCCGGTGCGGTTATATGGTATTTTGTCAGGTATACCATTATCTCTTTCATTCCGAAGATTTTCCTTACCTGCTCACCTATCGACATCGCCTTATCATGCGATATACCGCTTATTTCCGTAAGACGCTCCGGCTGCTTCTGCATAATCTCCAACGTATTATCACCGAAGGCATCAACGATTTTTCTTGCCGTTTTTGCTCCTATGCCCTTTATCGTCCGTGAGGAAAGATATTTAAGTATTGCCGCAGCATTTGACGGCATACTCTGCTCATAATAATCGAAAGAAAACTGTTCTCCGTAATTAGGATTATGCTTAATTTTCCCTATAAGTCTAAGCTCATCTCCGACACTGACCTCCGTCATTTTTCCTACGGCAGTCACAAGCTCGCCGTCACAAGAAAGCATAAGGACGCTGTATCCGTTCTGATTATTTCTATAAACTATATCCTCAACGGAACCCTCTATTTCGTTAATTTCATTCTCCGACAAGCCTGTCATCTCCCGTATCATAATACAATTTCCCGACCGAGCGAAAAACTCCATCTTATAGTTTACATTTTTCTTGCCTGTATGTCAACCGATTTTGACATACTGCGGTCAAATAATATTCATTTTATCATTATCCGCCATATGCAGTAAACAAAAAACGGTCAGCATAAGCCAACCGCTGTCAAATACAATTATTTTGCCTAACCGGGTTTATGACCTTACAATATCACGCCAATCAAGATCTCCTCTTTCAAGACCGTGAATAAGTACCTCACCTGTAGCAATATTAGTTGCCACGGGAATATTATGCATATCACAGAGTCTGAGAAGATTCATATCATTAGGCTCATGCGGTTTGGGATCAAGCGGGTCACGAAGAAATATAAGCATATCTATCTCGTTGAAAGCAACTCTTGCCGCAATCTGCTGATCTCCTCCCTGGGAGCCTCCGAGAAACCTCTGTATTTCCAAACCTGTAGCCTCGGAAACAAGCTTTCCTGTCGTGCCCGTAGCACAAAGGTTATGCCTGCTGAGTATACCGCAATACGCTATACAGAACTGAACCATAAGCTCCTTTTTGGCATCATGTGCTATTAATGCTATATTCATAATTAACTCCCCCTGTTATGTAAAATCTTTTCAAATCTCAAGCGGCACCTCAACTCCGTCAATCCTTGCCGCAATTCTGTCAAAAGCATAAACCGCCCTCATTTTCCCCTCCGGCGGTCGTCCCTTTTGTGTCTCGGCAGCCGCAATATTATCCTCCGGAACAATCCCCAGAAGTCTTACTCCCGCCTTATCTATAACACTGTCAAGATCGGGAAAAACACCCGTTTTTCTGAATTTCTTCTCATTAAAACGATTTATAACCAATCTTATCTCCGCCACGTTCATACGCATAAGCCTTTGTCTTACTTTATCACAGCCTCTCAAAGACAACGGCTCCGCATTAGCCACAATAACCGCAAACCCTGCGGCTGCGGCTGCGGACTCAAACCCTGTACCTATGCCTGCCGGACAATCGATAAGGATATAGTCATAGTATTTTTCCAACACATATACAAGCTGACGCATAATGTAGGGACTTATTTCATCCCTTACACTCTGTGGTGCCGGAAGTATATAGAGTTCGGGAACAGTGCCGCACGGGTATATTGCATTTTCAGGAGAGCAATTCCCCCTCACGACATCGGCAATATCAAAAACAAGCTTTCCGCTAACACCGAGCATGAGGTCGACGCCCCGCATTCCCGCATCACAGTCTATTATAAGAACTCTGTTGCCTCTCCTTACCAAAGCGGCACCAAGCCCTGCTGCAAGCGTGGACTTACCTGTTCCTCCTTTTCCCGATGTAATCACAGCCACTTTACCCATTCTCTTATACCTCTTTAACAAGATTATCACACATTCAACATAAAGTCAAGAGTGAATTAAAAAATTTCATACAAATTTAACAGTATGATTATTTTTAAATTTTCAAAAAATTCAAATCATTCTTTTTTATCAGTGTTTATCGCAAAATATTCATTCATAAGTTTTTTTGCGACGCCTATTGCAACGGAACTTTTTGCTCCATGCTCCACCATAACCGCTATTGCTATTTGCGGCTTATCATAAGGTGCATAGCAAATGAAATTAGCATGATCCGAGCCGGAATTTTCTGCCGTACCTGTTTTTCCCGCTATCTGCATCTCAAAATCATCAAGGGCAATATAATTGTCGGCAGCCATATTCATTGCTTTCTGAACTTCCTTGAGATTAGCCTCGCTGACGCCCATATTATCCATAACCTCGGGTTCTGTCTTATATATAACCTCAGAACCCGAATAGGATACAACCTTATCGACAACATGAGTTCTCAGCCGCACTCCGTTATTTGCTATGGTGGCAACATAGGTAGCAAGCTGAAGCGGTGTAAACTGATTGTCGGACTGTCCTATACCTGCCGGAGAAACAAAGCTCGGGTACCATTCAGAACCCATTTCACGGCTGTATTCGGGACCTGCGAGGGTACCTGAACTTTCCGTCACCTCAACTCCTGTCCTGACTCCGAGTCCGCAGCGTTTTGCATATAAATCCATATTTTCTATTCCGAGAAGCCTTGAGGTTTCCGCAAAGAATACATTGCACGAATCCCTTATTGCCTGATACATATCTATGCTTCCGTGATATGACATACACCACAGATGGAGTCCGTTTTTGGTATATTCCCCCTGACATTCAATATGTGTCTTTGTAGTTATTGCCTTTTCCTGCAAAGCGGCAGCCGCCACCATCGGCTTGAACGTTGAGCCCGGAGCAAGTGCTCCCATAAATGCCCTGTCAAACAACGGCAAACTATCATCTGAAGAAAGTTTTTCATAATCATCATAATACTTTGTCAGGTCATATGACGGGTAGTTTGCTGCACATATAACAGAAAAATCGCTTACATCAAGCATAACAACCGCAGCACCCTTACAATCCTCACCATTATTTTTTCCTCCCGCTTCCTTTGCGTTCGCCTTTACTTCATTGACAGCTTCCTTGAGTGCCTTTTGTGCAGTCTTCTGCATATTAACATCAATAGTAAGATAAACAGAGTTTCCCGGCTTAGATTCAACTGCATCCTTCAGTGATATGCTTCCGTCAGAAGATATCTCATAGGTTCTGCTTCCCTCACTTCCCCTGAGTTCCTTTTCATATGCTCTTTCAATTCCGCTTTTACCAATCCTGTCGTTATATGCATACCCCTTGTTTTTCATCTCGGTATATTCCTCTTCGGATATAAGACCCGTCACGCCCACCATATGCGGTGCAGCTGTTCCGTTTTCATATACACGCACAGCGGTTGATTCTGTTTCTATGCCCTGAACAGACTGCATATTTTCAGAGATTACACTCATCGTATGCCGGTCGATATCATCAGCAAAAACATAGGGATTGCTTCTTGAATATCCGAGTCTGTCCATATTATAACGTACACTTATGATATTCCTTTGTTCCTTTTTGCTAAAATTCTCGCAGCCGTATTTTTCGACAAGCTTCGCCATACATTCGGCAGCCGTGGAATAAGGATTCATATTCAAATTATCCTTGCTTTTAAGCTCGTCAATTTCGTCAGTCTTGTCTTTATCAAAATAGTAATTTCCCCCACCGTCAACCTTTATCGGCAGCTCGTCTATCCATTTTCCTTTGCATTTGTCAATCAGCCTGACGAGCTTGATTATATTTTCATTAAGCTCCTCGTCGGGCATATATATTTTATTTATGACGACTCTGTAGCCTGACTTATTAACAGCAAGCGGTACACCGTTCTTATCATATATTTCTCCTCTTATAGCATCTGTTTTTACGGTATATTCTGTTGATGTAAGAGCTATATCCTCATAATAATCCTTCTGGAAAATCTGCCACCGGATAAGCCTTGCACAATATATTGCCAATATTATCAGGGCAATAATGATAATAAGTACATAACGCCATTTTCCAACCTTGTTATCCATAATACACCGCCCCTCATTCGGTTATTGTCTTTGCTGCAATATATCTGTTTACACCGTAAAAAACAGGAACAAACGCAAAGGTATACACTATCCTTGATATATAATGAGCCACAAAATACTCCCCTGCATAATCGTAGCCCATAGCAACATAAAATAAAAGAAACTGTACGGTTATAATCACCGGTATGCTTATGACCCCTATCAGCACCGCTGTAAGCAGATTTGTACGTATATAATTTTCCATAAGTATACTTATAACATAACAGGCTATCGCAAGCATGATGGCATAATATCCCATAGGACCGCTGTATCCGGAATCAGCCATCAGACCGCATATAACACCGAATATAATAGCGGGAATTTCTCCTTCAAATATAGCAATAGTCATTGCTATCGGCAGCATAAGTATCGGTCTTCCGCCGAAAACCTCAAGTGTAAGTCCCGGTATACTCTGAATTATATAACACAGCAGTATTTCAAGAGAAAACGCCGTATATTTCACCACATTATATCTGTTCATATCAAATCGCTCTCAGTTATTTTTTTTGGAATTTTCCTTATTGCCGCTCGATTCCTCAAGCTCCTCTATATCTCCCTTTCCGCTGAAATTAGTAATTATAGCGGCGGAGGTTATATTTCTCACATCCTCAAACGGCTTGACGATCGCAACAGGCATACCTGTATAGCTGTCGTAATCAAGCTTGCTTACGGTTCCAATTTTGATATTTTTCGGATACATTCCGCCGTAGCCCGATGTCACTACGATATCACCGCTTTTCATCGCATTTTGTGCGGATATGTTTTTCATAACGGCAATTCCGCTGTCACTGTATTCCGGCGAACCCGTAACAACACCCTCATCCCCCGTTTTTTTATCCACTGCCCCTACCTGTGCAGCCGGAGAAATTATCGAGGTTACCTTACAGGATTTAGTGCTTACCTCACATACATACCCCACAAGTCCGTTATCCGTCATAACAGGATCATCCGGTTTTACCCCGTCAGCCGAACCTTTATCAAGTATAAATCCGTAAAAATTTTCGTTCGGATCCCTTGATATGACAGTGGACGGCACTACTGAAAAATCCTCATTATTTTTCTTTATATTATAGAATTTATAAAGCTCGTCATTTTCCTTTTTCAGGTCATAATATTCAACAAGCATATCATTAAGACGGCGGTTTTCCTCCTTGAGCTTATCGTTTTCCTCTTCAAGCTCCTCAACACTTTTCGGAGGTGTGATTGTTTCATCTGCCGAATTTGTAAAATCGGAAGCAACCCTTAACAGCGGATTGAGAATATATCCCGTCACAATCCCGCCGACGGTACTGTTGCCTGCCGTAATCAGAGCAAGCACAAGCAAAATACATACCACTGTTATTAGTACCTTAAAGCCCTTGCCGGACGTCACCTTGTTCACAATTCATTCTCCCCTTACTTTTGCCCCGCAAACCAACGAAACTTAATTCCTATCCTTACTGCAAAAGGGCTTCGCTCAAGTCTTTGAGGAAAAACCGAGCGAAACCCCTGATCAGATCTATGTATTTATCTTCTTTTTGAATGTCCCCACGAACCGGAATTTTTCTCAAGGCGTTTTCCCGTTCCGTCAACAACGCAGTCAAGCGGTCTTTCGGCAACATGGACGGGCATACTCGTTTCCTGAGCAACAAGCAGTTCCAGACCCCTGAGAAGTGCCCCTCCGCCCGTAAGCATAATTCCGTTATCTATAATATCAGCCGAAAGCTCCGGAGGAGTCTGTTCGAGTGTTGTCTTTATTGCCTCAATTATAACGGAAAGCGGATCCGCAAGAGCATCCCTCACCTCCGCCGCACTTATTATAACATCTTTCGGAAGACCGTCCATAAGATTTCTTCCCTTTATCTGCATACTGCCCTCTCCCTCATACGGGTAAGCCGAGCCTATGCCGATTTTTATTTCTTCGGCGGTGCGTTCACCTATAAGAAGATTATATTTCTTTTTGACATACTGAATTATGGATTCGTCAAATTTATCCCCAGCAACTCTTACCGAGCAGGCTGTAACTATGTCGTCAAGTGAAATTATAGCGACCTCCGATGTTCCGCCGCCTATATCGACAACCATACTTCCCTCCGGATGAGTAACTGGAAGACCGGCACCGATTGCGGCAGCCATAGGCTCCTCTATAAGCTCAACCTGCTTTACTCCCGCCCTGCGGACAGCATCCTCAACAGCTCTTCTTTCAACATCCGTAACACCGGAGGGTATGCATACTATAACCCTCGGCTTGCTGAATGCGGATGTTTTTACAACCATCTTTATAAATCTGTTAAGCATTGTTGCAGTTATATCAAAATCCGCAATAACTCCGTCCTTAAGCGGGCGGACGGCAACTATCGAACCCGGAGTTCTTCCTATCATATCCTTTGCCTTTGATCCGACCGCAACAACGCTGTCCGTACGAATGTCAACAGCCACAACGGACGGCTCACGCATTACTATGCCCTTACCTTTCATATATACAAGTGTATTTGCTGTACCGAGATCTATTCCTATATCCTTTGAAAACATAATATCTCTCCCTTTTTCGTTTCTCTGTTCATATAATAAATTTCCATTAATTTCCTCTTAACCCACATCTTATATTATACTCTCAAAACATATCAATCTCAACTAAAAAAACAGCCGTATTTAAAACTTCTGCTTTAACACAAAAAAACCTGTTTTTATTGCACCTAATTTTGTTAAAATGTATTAATAATATCAGAAAAACCGACAAAAACTACAGCTTCCCGCTTGATCCGAAGCCTCCGCTGCCCCTGTCCGTTTCACTCAGGCTGTCCGTTTCCTCAAATACGGCACATACCACGGGCATTATAACCATTTGTGCTATGCGTTCCCCGGGCATTATTGTATATTCCATACCCGATACATTACAAAGTCCGACACATATTTCCCCTCTGTAATCACTGTCAATTACGCCTACTCCGTTTGACAGACATATACCGTGCTTTACCCCAAGTCCGCTCCTTGCAAAAAGAAATGCCGCAAACTCACTTCCGTCAAGCTCAATTGCAATGCCCGTAGGAATTTTTACAAGTTCACCCGGTTTTATTGTTACAGGCTTATCCACACAAGCGTAAAGATCCGCTCCTGCCGAGCCCGAGGTTGCTTTTGTCGGTATCACCGCATTTTCATTCAGTCTTTTTATTTTTACTTTATTCATAGTTTTAATACCACTCTCTTTTCTATCAATACACCTGTAACAGCATTGTTATTTTCTCCAAAAAAGATTTCAATAAGATTTCAATAAGTTTTCAACACTTTCAACAGGTTTTAACATATATACTTTCAACTATTCAACACCACGGTAGTATAATCCTCTTGTAAAGCCGTCTTTTGGTGTCAGATTATGCTTATAAAGACGTAAGTTTTCCTCTTTTTCAACAGAGTTTTCAACATTGAAGCGTAAAACCTCAAATTCAACTCCCCTGATTTCATTTTTCCTGTCAGATAAAATAAGCGGTACGCTGTTAAGAATTTCCACACAGGCTCCGTAACAGTATAAGGGAAAATCAATCCCCTTGCGATCTCTTATATGTGCTGTATCAGAATTACACAATTTACAATTTCTGCCGGAGCATTTTGCCGGACAATTCCTTGTAAGCATAAGCGGAAGTCTTCCCATTGAAATTATACCGAGCGGCATTATTCCTCCGAGCTTTGATATCTGCTCAAGCGTAAGCTCAAACGAAACCTCCGCATCAATTATTCCCTGAGCCTCCGCCCATTTTACCGACTCCGTATTTGTAAGATTCAGACCGAAGCCGCCGTGTATATCCATGCCGAGCTTTTTAGCCATTTCAACTGCACCGACATTATTTGCAAGTACCTCATTTATTCCCAGCGATCTGACTCTTTTCAGCTGAGAATATATATTATTCTCAATACCGAACATTCCTCTCGGTATTTCCACGGCTACGGCAAATCCTCTGTCCATTAGTGCATTAAGTCTTTCGCTGTCGGTATCGACCGGAACATAAATAAGCTCACTGTCAAGAAAACTATCCGATATATCGCAGTCGGCAAATCTTGCCCTGTAATTTTTCGGTCTGATATTTTTTCTTGTACCTGTCTCCGAAACAGTAATTGAAGAAAACTCAACGCTCTTTGTCATCCCCCTTATTTCCGATAATCCGTCAAGACAGGCTGTCCTCATAGAATTAAGGGAGGAAACAGGCATAGTTAAACCTTTACCTATGTTACATTCAAGCTTTTGCATAAAGTACGGTGTTCCACCCGTTTTGGATATACTCTTTTCACATCTGTCATAATCAAGCGGAAGCTTTATCGCCTTTTCAGGCACCGCTCCCTTTGCCGTAAAGCTGTTTTTATCACTGTCAGTTACAGTAAGACTGCTCCCGCCCTCACATATATCAAGTGTAAAATCAACAGGTATATGTCTGCGTTCGTTTTTATACATTTCATGGACAGATGCAAAAACCTTACTGTCCGCCGCCGTAACATTTTCCTTTGAGCGTATTCCGAACATATCGGCTCCCCGCTTACCGGTGTAATAGCCGTCCGTAAATCCCGAGCGTGAAAAAACCGCCTTAAGATTTTCGTAAAGCTCAGGGGAAACTTTCCCCTCGTCAAGACTCTGGCGACACGCTGAAACCGCAGCAGCAACATATTCGGGGCGTTTCATTCTGCCCTCAATTTTTGCGGATGCTATCCCCATACTCTCAAGCTCACGGAGATATTCTATAATGGACAGATCCCTGAGACTCAAGGCATAATCCGAATTGCCGCCCGACGAAAAAGGCAGTCTGCACGGCTGGGCACAGGCTCCTCTGTTTCCGCTGCGTGAGCCGAGCATTGCACTGAAATAGCATTGACCCGATACACTCATACAAAGAGCCCCGTGTACAAATACTTCAAGCTCAACAGGGCAGTCCTTTGCTATTTCCTCTATTTCCTTTTTGGAAAGCTCACGGGACAGAACCACTCTTGTAAGCCCGAGCTTATACAAGTTTTCAACACCTGCACGGGTATGAACGGAAAGCTGGGTCGAACCGTGTATCGGCATACCGGGGGCACATTTTCTGACAAGAGAAATAAGTCCGACATCCTGCATAATCAATGCATCCACACCTGTATCACAGGCATATTCAACAAGTTTTAAAACATCCTTAAGCTCATCATCATGCACAAGAGTATTGCAGGCAAGGTGTACGGCGGCTCCGTTTATATGGCAATATTTTACCGCCTCCCTGAGCTGTTCATTACTAAAGTTATGTGCCGAGGAACGTGCACTGAAGCTTTTTGCACCGAGATATACCGCATCAGCACCCGACCTTACAGCGGCATAGACACATTCCATGCTGCCCGCCGGTGCAAGTATTTCAAGACCCTTCATAACTCAACTCTCTTATTTCTTACCCGAGGCATCGAAAAATGATAGATTTTCCTCATCCTCTGCTTCCTTTGAATTTATCTTGCGAACTGTCTTTACTGCCGGAGAAACAGGTGCAGGCTCTGTTGCTCTGCCCTTTTCGCTGAGTCTTTTGCGGTAGGTTTCGATATCCTTTTTAAGCTTTTCGTTCTCTCTTATCGCCGCATCATATTCCGCACGATACCTTGCGGCGTCGTTAAGATACTCCTTTACCTGACTGCGCAGTTTATCCGAATCCTCCTCGGCTTTGGTCATGGCGTCACATATATTAAGCGAAGCAAGCATTACCGCCGATGTAAGCGACAATCCCGGGGCAGCCCTGCGTACAGCCTCTATTTCTTTATTAAGTCTGCCGGCTACGGCTTTGGTATATTCTTCCCCCTCTACGCTCAACACTGTAAACCTTGTGCCGGCAATATCTATTTTTATACGGTTCTTGATTTTTTCTTCCATTAAAATACACCTCTGATTTCATAAATATACAAGGATATTATAATACATTTTCGACCAATATAAAAGCGAAATTTTGTTTTTACCTAAAATTATTCATATCCCGGCGAAACATAAAAAACACAAACGTAAATTCTCAAAGTAAATTCCGCAGATTGTCCATTGAGTTTCAGGCGGGGATGTGGTACAATAAAATATAGATTTTTGTGTCCGGGTGTGTACCATGTTCATTGCACGGGCATTTGTAAAGAAAAGGAGTGTCTGCTAAATGCCGGAAAGAAAAATGTCCCCTGTGCTTAAATGGGCAGGCGGTAAAACTCAACTGTTAGAACATATCGTAGGTAATATGCCTGCTGATTATAACAATTATTATGAACCTTTTATTGGTGGGGCTGCCGTATTGCTTGGAATTTCCCCCGAACAAGCATTTATTAATGATGTGAACGAACAGCTTGTAAACCTTTACACACAATTAAAGATTGCCGCTGATAGCGTTATTGCAAAGGTCAATGAAATAGACGCTACACCTTGTACAAAAGAATTATACTACGCAATTCGGGAACAGTATAATACAAAAATTTCAAGCCGCGACTTTGACTCAGAATGTGCGGCACTTATGATATGGATTAACAAACATTGTTTTAATGGTCTTTATCGTGTCAATAGCAAGGGTTTGTTCAATGTCCCATATAACAACAAGGTCAATGGAAAGTCCATTGATGAAAATAATATTCTGGCTATTTCCGAATATCTGCAAAAAGCTGATATTACTATTACTTGTCTTGACTTTGAAAAAGCTTGCGATGGGGTATCATCAGGGGACTTTGTTTATTTTGATAGCCCTTATGTTCCCGAAAGTGTCACAGCATCCTTTACTGATTACACAATTGACGGCTTTACCATTGCGGATCATAAACGGTTAGCCGCTCTGTTCAAGCGGTTAGACGGTATCGGTGCAAAAGTTATGCTGTCGAATAACGATGTTCCTTTGGTACACTCATTATATAAGGGATATAATATACAGTCACTTAATGTAAAGCGCATGATAAACCGTAATGCAAATAAACGAACCGGAAAGGAAGTCCTTATAACTAATTATTGATATGGGAAAATATTTTAAAGAATTAAAGCCTTATTACTACAATGACAACGCAGCATTATATCTTTCGGATACTTTTGAAGCATTAGAAAAAATGTTGCCGGAAAAGGTCGATATGATATTTGCCGATCCGCCTTATTTTTTATCAAACGATGGAATTACTTGTAGTGCGGGAAAGGTTGTATCTGTAAATAAAGGTGATTGGGATAAAATTGGCAGGATTGATGAAAAGCACGATTTTAACAGACGCTGGATTAGATTATGCCGCCGTGTATTAAAACCGAACGGAACAATTTGGATCAGCGGAACCATGCATAATATTTATTCCGTGGGCATGGCTCTTGAACAGGAAGGCTTTAAGATCATAAATAATATAACATGGCAGAAAACAAACCCGCCGCCTAACATGGCTTGTCGCTGTTTTACGCACAGTACAGAAACGGTACTTTGGGCACAAAAAGCAGATAAAAGTGCAAGGCATTTCTTTAACTATAAACTTATGAAAGAAATGAACGGCGGAAAACAAATGAAAGACGTTTGGACAGGCACATTAACACCCTCGGCTGAAAAACGTTTCGGAAAGCACCCGACACAAAAGCCGGTTTATTTGCTGGAAAGGATTTTGTTAGCATCAACAGTAGAAAACAATGTTGTTTTAGATCCTTTTTGCGGCTCGTCTACAACAGGGGTTGCCTGCAAGCATCTGAAACGTAACTATATAGGGATTGATAATAATGCGGAATACATACAGTTATCAATAGAAAGGTTGAAAAACGAATGAAAACACGGACATTTTCACAATGGCTTTCTACTTTCAGACAGTCGATAAACGGTTACGGTTATTATACAGACTTTGAAAAGGTCTATGAGAACGCCGAACGATTGAAGATTGAAATAAGTATCCTTAATTCACTTGTGGGATCGAAAAACATTGAAGCGGATTTTGAATCGATTATTGCAAAGTACCCGGAATGTATAAAGGCTGTTCCTATTTTGTTGGCAGTTCGGGAAACTGAAATTTACTGTCAGGATGGAAACGGGGCTGTAAATTATCGCTTTGACAGAAAAACACAAAGTGTTGAACAGTACAAGTATTTCATGCAATATACAGGGCTTTTTGATATGCTCCAAAACCACATTATTAGCAGTCTGTATGATTATGTTACAGGCGTTGAAGTCGGATTAGGTTCTAACGGACGCAAAAATTGCGGCGGTCATCAAATGGAAAATTTGGTTGAAAGTTATTTGAAGAAAGCCCACGTTGAATACTACAAAGAAATGTATTTGACGGAAATAGAAAGGGAATGACAAGTTGATCTTTCTGCTATTTCAGCAGAGGGAACATCAACGAAACGTTGGGATTTTGTTGTAAAGTCCACATCTTGCGTCTATGTTATCGAAACAAATTTCTACACAAGCGGCGGTTCAAAGCTTAATGAAACGGCAAGAAGTTATAAAATGATTGCAGAAGAAGCAAAATCTGTTCCGGGTTTCAAATTTGTATGGATTACGGACGGCGGCGGCTGGACAAGTGCAAGACGGAACCTTGAGGAAACTTTCAATGTATTGGACGATCTTTATAACATTGCCGATATGGAAAACAATGTTTTCACTACGCTTTTCAAGTGATTAGAAAGGGGCTGTATTTCTATGTTTGGAAGAAAGAATAACAACTCTAATAACGACAAGCCTGTCATTCAATCTCATGGTTATAATGGCAGCGAACCAACGCGGATTTGCCCGCATTGCGGAAAGGAAAAGCCTTTAAGCGAATTCGGCTTTAGAAAGATGAGGACGGGAGAAGTTCGCAATCAATCATGGTGTAAAGATTGCAGATAAAGAATAGTCTGATCCCCCTTTCTCAGACTTAATTCTACCACTTTTTTCTTATCATTGTAAATTCCACCGCAAATTCCACTGTGGAATTTACTTTGAGAATTTACTCATAAAAAACACAAAAAAAGAATATTCCGTATTTCTGTTGAAAATTTGTTGAGAATGGGTTATAATAATATGGAAATTGTTTTTATATGAGTAAACAATTTCCATTAAATTAAGGTGCATTATGGAATATACTACATACAGCACCGTTCGGGCTGTTTCACCTATGTATTGCATGAGGTGTGGTTCCGGATCGACAGTGGCGGCACGCCGCCGGGGCGGAATCTCTCCGCAGGAAGGGGATTTTTATTATGTCAAAGTCAAAGCCTACACCGAGTGAGGTAAGAGAGCTTATAATAGCAAAGCTTTCGCATAACTTCGGTGTAACACCGTCAGATGCAACTGACGAACATTACTACAAGGCAATTGCACTCATACTTCGTGATATCATGCGTCAGGAATATAAGGATTTCAGTGATACTGCGGTAAAACAGCAGAGCAAAACCGTTTACTACCTCTGCATGGAATTTCTTATGGGTCGTTCTCTAAAAAATGACCTATATAACCTCGGTCTTGAGGAAACCGTATGTCAGGCCCTCAAAAGCATGAATATCAAGCTTGAAAATATATACGAACAAGAACCCGACGCCGGTCTCGGCAACGGCGGTCTGGGCAGACTTGCAGCCTGTTTCCTTGACGGTCTTGCAACACAGAACTATAGCTCAATGGGATATTCTCTCCGCTATGAATACGGTATATTCCGTCAGAAACTTGTTGACGGCTGGCAGACGGAACTTCCCGATTTTTGGCTTCCGGGCGGTGCCGTGTGGCTTCAGGCTCACCCTGAAAAGAGCATACCCGTATACTTTGATGGAAATGTGACAGAAACATGGCATGACAATCATCATTCCATAGCAATAGAAAATGCAACAAAAATCATCGCAACACCATATGATATGCTTGTTCCGGGTGACGGCGGCAAGGGTGTCAGCAGACTCAGACTTTGGGCTGCAACATCCGATAACTTTGATATGAAGCTGTTTAACTCGGGCGATTATGTACGCTCAATGGAACAGAAGGCTCTTGCCGAAAGCATTACAAGAGTACTTTATCCCGAGGATAATCATTCCGAGGGCAAGAGCTTGCGTCTGAGTCAGCAATATTTTCTTGTATCCGCTACAATTCAGGATATAATCCAGCGACACCTCAGAAACTATAATTCGCTTGATAATCTTCCGGATGTTGTCGCTATCCATCTCAATGATACACACCCGGTTCTTGCAATTCCCGAGCTTATGCGTATAATGCTCGACGAGTGCGGCTATGACTGGGATAAGGCATGGGATATCGTAACACGCACCATTGCATATACCAACCATACGGTTATGAGCGAGGCTCTTGAATGTTGGCAGGTTGAGCTTTTCCGCAGAAGGCTCCCCCGTATATATCAGATAGTAGAAGAAATAAACCGTCGTTTCTGTGAGCAGATGCATGAGCAGAATATTGACGGATATAAAATCGGCAGAATGGCTGTTATCAATGACGGCATTGTAAAAATGGCTAATCTTGCAGTCATAGCTTCTCATTCCGTAAACGGAGTATCAAAGCTCCACAGTGAAATTCTCAAGGATTCCGTGTTCAACGACTTCTATACCGTAACGCCGGAGAAGTTCAAGAACGTAACAAACGGTATCGCACACAGACGTTGGCTCAATCAGTCAAATCCCGGTCTTGCGGATCTTATAACAGAGCTTATCGGAGATAAATTCAAAAAGGATGCAAATGCCCTTGAGGGTCTTATGGCATATAAGAACGATGCCGCAGTCCTTGCAAAGCTTGCTGTTATAAAGAAAAAGAATAAGGAAAGAATGGCTAAATACATTCTTGAAAATAACGGAATAAAGGTGGATACAAACTCTATCTTTGATGTTCAGGTAAAACGTCTGCACGAGTATAAGCGTCAGCTTCTCAATGCCCTGCATATATTCAGCACCTATCAGTGGCTCAGGGATAATCCCGATGCGGATTACAAACCGAAAACCTATATATTCGGTGCAAAGGCAGCCCCGGGTTATTATTTTGCAAAGCAGATAATTCAGTTTATCGTAGCACTTGCAGACAAAATAAATAATGATCCCCGTGTAAACAAAAAACTCAAGGTTGTATATCTTGAAGATTACCGTGTATCGGTTGCCGAAAAGCTTATACCTGCCGCAGAAATAAGCGAGCAGATTTCCCTTGCCGGAACTGAGGCATCGGGTACTTCAAATATGAAATTTATGATAAACGGTGCAATCACTCTCGGCACACTTGACGGTGCAAATGTTGAAATACACGATGTTGTAGGCGATGATAATTCCCTTATCTTCGGTATGACAACACCCGAGGTTAATCAGCTTAAGAGACAGGGTTATAATCCGAGTATTCCGTATAACAACAACCATATCATAAAAGCTGCCGTTGACGGAATCTGTGCGGAATTTGGGGATCGTTTCAATGAGATAGCACATTCTCTTTCAACCTCCGATCCGTATATGGTTCTTGCCGATTTTGCGGATTATGCAAATACTCAGCAAAAGGCATCACGTCTTTATGAAGAAAAGAATACTTGGAACAGAATGTCGCTTATAAATATAGCTAAAGCAGGAAGATTTGCCGCCGACCGCAGTATAAGAGATTATGCTGATACAATCTGGTATGCTAAACCTGTAATTCTTGAATAATCAATAAATCGGTATATAACCCGACAGCCGCATAGGAACTAAGACCTGTGCGGCTGTCGATTTTTATACCCATATCAAAAAAAGGAGCCGTCCGTATTATCGGAAAGCTCCCTTAAAATAACAACACTCATTATTTAGCACGTTTTGCAATGATATCCGCCATTTCTCCGACATTCTTCATGGATGCGATCTCTCCCATTGAAAACTTTACCTTAAATTCCTTTTGAACAGCCGCCATAAGCGTTATATGTTCAAGGCTGTCCCAGTCCTCGATATCATTTGCGGTAGTTTTTGCATTTACCGTAATATCGTCATCATCGAACACATCTCTGAATACCTTATTCAATCTTGCATAAATTGTCTTGGAATCCATAATAATATCCCCTTTTTAATTTAATTTTTAAGCGAAGAATTATCTCCGACAGTGATAACATGGTTTTTATTCTCATATCCGTCAATTACAAGCTCCCATACGGTATTACCCTCAGCGTCCTCCTCGGTTTTTTTGAAACCGAAACCGCCGAAAAGCTCACGTACCATTTTATTTTTGGCTGTCGGATAATAATACCCCTTTATGGTTTTTATACCCCTCTCAGCCGCACGCTCCACAAGTCTGTCAAGCATTGCAAGCTCCATATCTCTTTTCAGCACTCTACAGCTCATTATCCATAAATCTATATTTAGTATATCTCCGTCTATCTTTCCTATAACAACAGATACAACTCCGTTATCACCGAACTTATCCGTAAGTTTTCCATACAGACGTATATATTCATCGCTTTTATATACCTCTTCGATTTCGGTTGCGGTATAACGCTTCGTTGTAACATTGAACTGATTGCTCTTATTGGTAAGCTGTGTTATTCGTTGGAGATAAACGGGTATAAAATCGTCTATAACTGCATTCATATCAAGGCTTAACAGATACTCCCCGTAATCGGCAAACGATGCCTGCTGAGCGGATCTTTCTGCATTAGCCTTATACATCTCATTTCTTTTCAGATCATCCGCACTGAAATTGGTAACTTCAAAATATCCGTTTCTATCTATATTTATAATATAATTTTCAACACCGTCCATCTGCGGCACTGCAACACCCTGAACCTGTACACGTACAATCTCTCTTTCAGCCGGATTGTCATCGGCAAATACTATAGCATCCGGGAATATATTTAATTCTTTCGCTGTTTCAATTATATTCCTGTCCTTATTTTCCCAGTTTGCCTTAATTATAATAAAATCCTCGGGTTTTAGTACCCCCTCGGGGTGATTAAGTCCTGCTATTGCATTTTCATGGTCGTTCTTGGAGCATACCGTAAGAATTACACCTATATCCTTGAGCGACTTCACATAGCTCTGAAATTCATAATAAGACTGAGAAACACCCGTTTCCTGTCCTATTTGTATTCCGTCAACACCGTCATCACCCACAACTCCGCCCCAAAGGGTATTGTCAAGATCGAGGGCGAGTGCTTTTTTATTTTTTCCGAATAACGACTTTATAATATTGGAAAGGTTAAAAGAAAATTCGGGTATAGCCTCCGTACACATGGCATATTTATACATATTCCAATATGACGGATCACTCCATTGTCTAAGACCGTATGAGGCGGAAATGAAATTTATGTCATTTATATAAAAGCCTTCATTTTTTTCCGCATAATCATAAAATAACCCATTAAGCCTGCTCACAAAATTAGAGCGACCTCTGTAATCGGAGCAGTCCTTATTTCCCATAAGCCTGTAGAACGGCATTTCAAAGTTATTCTGTATTATCGGGCAATGATATGTTTCCGTTATCTTCTTCCACATCTGCTCAAATTTTGCATATTCCCTCTGAAGCTTTTCTTCAACCCGTTCCCTGCTTTCCGCAGTTGCGGGATAATTCACTATATTACGGCTCGTTGTATGAATATATACAAGATCCGGTGAGAAATTAAGCAATTCTTCACTCGGAAACATAGCATCCTGCCAATACTGAGCATATTCGGATTCATAAAACTCCGGCTTGATACCCTGATCAAGCAGAAACAGTTCAAGATAAACTATAATATCATGTGTTGTTGAGCCGCCGAATACGGCTATCTTTTTTTTGAGTCTGTCCCTGCCGTCAGCAAGAAGGGTACGCTTCAGCGACTTCTTCTTTTTTATTATATAATCGCTTTCAAACGGATATTCAAGTTCTTTCATATATCCTCCCCGTACAAGAATTATTTTATAATAAACTCATCAGTCCTCGTCCTTAAGACCTTCATCTACGATTTTTTTGCCCTTAGCCTGAGTTCTGAGATTTTCAAGATTATCTGCATTATCTCCGACTGCCGAATACGATACCATAGTGAAAAGCATATCCGTAACGTTATTCTGCTTTACAAAATCGACAAGATTAAGACCGAAATATCTCATGTCAACAACGTATATTTCCTCATAGGAGCCGAAAAGATAACCGGGGATGGCATTACCGTAGCTGTCTTTGACAATAAGAAGCTTTTTGCCATTCTTTACATTTGTCTTTACCTTGACAACCTGCTCATCTCCGCCCATGAAGGTAAGATATGCACTTCTTATATCCCCGACACCATTAAAGAATCTTCCTTTACCGGTATATTCAAAATCGGTCGTGTAATAATACGTCATGCACTTGTCAACATTATCGGGTGTATAATACGAAAATACCTCCGGATCATTATTGAGGTTTGCATCCCCCGTAAAGCCATACATTGTACCTACAAAGCCTTCCATATCATTCTTTTTGTAGGTACTCAAATCCTTGAAATTAAGCCCCGCAGCCTTCGCAAAGGTCTCTGCCGCATAATACGCTCCGAGCGGTGTCCAGTGATGGTCGGTTCGGAAATATATCTCCTCATCCTTATGTTCTCCCAGAACATCCGTAATATCTATTGATACTATATCCTTATCAAGTTTGCTTTCAATACTCTTTATACTGTCTTTCTGACTGGCATTAAAATCAGAATAGCTGCTCGGTGTATAATATTCGCTTGCAAGAGGTGCTACCATCGAATAAATCTTAACACTGTCGCCGAGATCCTTGTGGAAATTGTTAAGTGCCTCAGCATACGTACTTCCGCTTCCTCCGCCGAAAAGCTCAAGGGCACGATAATGACCGCTGCTCTTGACAACAATTATTCCGTTTTCCACGGTGACTTCCTCATCCTCAGAGGATTCCTGAGATGACTCCTGAGATGACTCTTGAGATGTTTCCTCTTTGCTCTGCTCGGGTTGACTTTCCGTGTTCTCGCTTGACTGTTGAGATTCGGTTTTTGAATTTTCTGCGTCATCCGGCTTTGATGCTTCGGACTGCCCATCCTTGTTATCCTCGACCGGCTTTATGACCGATGGCTTACCCACAACCTTAACCTCATCTTCGGTATGTATTCCAAACAGTGATTTGAAACTATATCCCACATTTTTTAAATCGTCGCGATAAGGGACAGTATCATCATAATGCTCCGTAAGACCGGCGGTATACTCTCCCGAAAAATATGAATCAAATGTAAATTCAGGCATCTCGGCAAGCTTTCGTTTTTCAATTTCAGATACCTCGGGACGGGGCAATATCACCATAAGCAAAGCCGCAACAAAAAAAATCGGCACAATTATCATAAGCGATATTATCGCAAAGCCATGCTCAACGCCTTTTCGCGGAATATTATTAAGCCCTTTTTTTCTTTTTCGCTTTTTAACGGACTGAACTTCTTTATTTTCCATTTAAAACTCCTCTTATCAGAAGCGGAAATACAAAAACGGATTATTTGTATTATCCACAAGCAATATACTCGATATTATCAGCAATGCACAGCAAATAAGCGTTCCGCCTAACTGTCCTACCGCATATACTGTATTGTTTCCCCATTTATAGAAGAAATATTTGACCTTTTCAAGAATCGGCATTGATACAATTATTGCAAAAATAATCAGGAAAAGATTATTAATCAGAGAATCTCTTGTCAAAATATCAGAAAATTCGTTGCCGTTAGTTATCATACTCACACCGGAGATATTCATAAAGAATCTTCCGAGCTGACCGAGATCGGTAAAATAGAATATACCGAAACCTATGACAATAATAATTTTACTGTATATATGTGTCCAGACCTTATTCCATTTTTTAAGCTTTTTCTTTCCTATTTTTGTCTCAATAAAGATAAATAACCCGAAATACAGACCCCATAAAATAAAATTCCATGAAGCACCATGCCACATACCCGTGCAGAACCACACAAGAAACAGATTAAAATATTTTCTCGGTTTGCCGAAAATGGGAACATAGAAAAGATAATCTCTGAAGAAAGAGCTTAAAGAAATATGCCATCTCTGCCAAAATTCACTTATTGTTTTACATATGAACGGATAATTAAAGTTCTCATTGAAATGGAAACCGAACATTCTTCCCAGACCTATAGCTATATCCGAATATCCGCTGAAATCAAAATACACATACAACGAATAGAGAATCACTGTATACCATGTTCCGCAGAATGACAGGTTTGTTATATCCGTTCCGAAGAACTGTTCAACAACAGCATAGAGGTTATTTGCAATTATAACCTTTTTGGCAATACCGAGAATTGCTCTTTTAGCACCCTCACTGATATCAACAGCCCTGATTTTTCTGTTGGTTATCTCCTCATCAATAACACTGTATCTTACAATAGGGCCGGCAACAAGCTGCGGAAACAGTGACAAATACAGAAGAAAGTTAATATATTTTTTCTGAGGTTCAACCGTTCCCCACAGACAATCCATGACATAGGAAATTGCCTGAAACGTAAAAAAGCTTATTCCTATAGGCATAACTATCTCCGGAACAGGAATCCCCAGTCCGGTCACGGCATTTATATTTTCAACAATAAAGCCGCTGTATTTAAAAACAATAAGCAGTGCGAGGTCAAACACTATCGCAGCGGCGGCGACAAGTTTCTTTTTCGTTTCTCCCTTAAAATAACCGATAAGTCTTGATGCAAACCAGTTTATAAATGCACTGATAATCAGAAGACTTACCCACACAGGTTCTCCCCATGCATAAAAAACAAGTGATGCCGCTATAAGTACAATATTTTTTTGTTCAATTGTTTTGCAAACGTAGTAGCAAAACAGACAAATCGGCAAAAAAACATACAAAAAAAACAAAGACGAAAATACCATTTTATTTCTCCATAATTCTACAAGATCCCTGTTATATAGATTTATTTTACTCCACTGAAAGAATAATATCAAGGAATTTTAAATGATTTTTTATTACAGTTTTGTAAAACGGTGATTTGCACAAAAATATTTCTGAATATATTGATTTACATATATATTAATACAAAGCGGCAAAAACAGCCTGAAATATGACACTGCATATTGTGCAGAACATCATATTCCGGCTGCTACATACTATTTATTGCCCCTGATGAGCTTTTCATAAACTCTCTCACTGCAATTTTTATCACTGAAAGCAAATGTATCGTTTATCCTTTTGAGATACTTATCCTTGATTTTACAGTCATTTTTCATATAATCTATGATAAGGTCAACAGTCGACTCTATATCATATACAACCTCACCGAAACCGTCACGCTCATAATCATAATATCCCGCAGTATATGAATGTTCTCCGCTGAAAAATGCCTCCTTGTCAAACTGTGTATATATTATGGGTTTTCTCAGATATGCGAAATCAAACGCAACAGAGGAATAGTCCGTCAGCATAAGATTGCTTTCGGCGAAAATTTCACGGTAGGATTTTTCCGCATCAAAGAAAATAACATCGTCATTCTTATCAAACAAATCAAGATACGGCTCAATTATCGGATGAGGCTTGCAGCAGATTTTATATCCGTATTTCTTTGCTGCCTCACGAAGTCGTTCATTATTGAAAAGCGAATTATAAAATTTATAATACTTGCTTTCCTTATAGTCATCCCTTATTATCCATATACCCGTAACAGGATCGGGATATTTCATAAGGGATTTTCTCCATGTGGGCATGATTGTAATATATTTCTTTTCATCATGATAGAGAAAATCATGTCTCGGCAGACCTGTAAGCCATACATTTTCGGGCTTATAGAAATAATCATAATCAAGAATAGACTGATATTCCTGATTTGTTGTAACAACAAATCCGAAAATATTCCTGTTATAGAGATTAAGCCACGAGGACAGATCATCCTTAATAACACCATGCTGTAGGAATGCAAAACGTTTTTCGCACAATATATCCCTGTAGTAAATATTACCCCTGAGAAAAGGATTAACCACCGGATTATTTGCCTGTGATGATATTATATATGAACTGAGAAGATGATATATCTTGTGTTTTTTGGAATTTGTAGAGATAACCTTTCCGATTTTGGCCATTCTTTTGCCATCTTCGGAGTTTTCATCAATAACAAAATAACATTTCAGTCTTTTATTATTGACCTTCTGCATATATTTAAAAAATGCTTCACCGTTATCATCAGCTTTATTTGTTCTGTCGGAAATAAGCCATATATCCTTTTTATAAAACGGTTTTATTATATGATACAATATCCTTGCATAATATGCGTGCCTTGCATAATCATTATCTATATGTGACAATGTTTTCAGATATTTAAGCTCACATTTTACCCTGTCAAAAAACGAAGCCTTTTTGATAATAACGGAACTGTCGGCGGCTGAATATTTTATTATCCTCTTATCATTATAATAATAGCAGTCGGGAACAACCGAGCAAAGAGGAGAAAATTTACCGAAACTTATATTGCTTTTTTTGATTATATCTCCCTTATGAATACAGAAAAATTCAATCCTGCATTCATTTCTTCCTTCAAGATCTATTTCAATCTTAAAGCTCATGCCGGGGTACTCATTTCTTCCCCACACAAAAGTATCATAACTATGTCCCGTATCCATGGCTTTAATCTTTTCCTGTTGATCAACAATTGCATACAATGCAAATTCATCTTTCTTACATCCGGCAAATTTTATTCTTCCGCGGAACGTCACTTTGTCTTTCTCCAAATCCACAAAGTCTATATTCATCGTATTTGTGGATAATTCGCAAACCTTTGCATTTTTAAAATAAAGCCTTTTAGTAAAGGATCTTCGTACAAATCTTATTTTCCCGTCATGCTTTATTCTGAAGATAAGCAGTTTATGTGCAAGCTGCAATCTGCAGTTACTTATAATATTATCATCAATATTTGCCAAAAACTCCTTAAGATACTTCTCATATTCCTCAATTGACATCAGCGGTGCGAAAATCTTTTCCGCAGACGGTGCGGTAAAACTCCACTTAAGAAAAATCATTAAATTATACTGGACAAACCTCAGTATGCAGCCGAATTCATCCAAAAAGCGTTTTGCGTTAGCGGTTATAAATTCATCAAAGAACAATCCAAGCTTTTCCTTTGAATCCCTGAAGTCTTCAAAGAAACTGAATACAGGCGAATTTCTTATCCAAGGCATAAAACTTACGTTTTTGTTTTTAAATACACTGATTGTCTGTGTCTGACCGGCAAGCTTAAGAAGCATATCACATTCAAAGACAGATTTAATATCAAGTTTTGTATTTATATCAAATGCAAGCTTCGTACTTATAAAACAACCCGAAAGAAAAACCAAAGGAAAAGAATATTTTTCATTAAGATCACAATTATTAGGTTTATTTTTGATTGCCCTGCTTACTTCGGAAAGGTTTTTATTTGTTGACAAATCAGGCATAACCGTTGCAAGATATATATTTCTTACCTCAAAAACAGCCTTAATATAAGCAAATGTGTTTTCTTTATAAACTCCGCCACATTCGGGAAAACAAACATACTTTCCTTTTACCGTTTTTATTGCTTCAGCGTAAGCGGCAGACTGTGTTTTAAACACGCCTTCACACACGTTAATATTTTTATTATCATTTTTCAGTTCGGATATATATTTTGCATAATCCTCTTTATCACTGCAAGCAAGTATTATCTGTATATCGGATTGTTGAATATCACTTTGCATAAATATACTGTCAAGCGTATCCTTTGCACAATCATTCGACAAATAAATTACAACACTGAAAAAAGGTTTGTTTTCCACATTCATTTCATTAGATCCTTTCTTTATTGAAATACACCTGTTAGATTTATTACAGCTTTTCTTTTTTACTCTGCCAAAGTTTTATTGTTTATCTTGTTACCGAGATAGGACACAAGCTTATTATATCCGGAATATTTTTTTATCAATTCCAAAACAACAGAAACAGCAAGGGATACAAGCAGTAAAACAAGAGTTATCAAAGCAAAATGGTGGAACGAATAAGTAAATTCACGGAACAAATAACTTCTTATAAATGTATGGAACAAGAAAATATTCATTGAATGTTTCCCTATGAACATCAGTACATTACTAATTAAAGGAATATCTGTAATAAATTCATAACAATAGTAGCAGACAAAGGCAGGAATAACATTATCGGTCAGTTCATACGTAAAATCAGAGCCGACAATATTGGTAAGTTTAATCCTTGAATAAATCATAAGCACCAAAACAAATGTTAAAAATACAAACTTGATAAGCTTACTTATAATCTTGTTTTTAGTTATCATAAATGCCTTTGATCTTGCAAAAACATCATATTGTGCACATATAACTCCCAATACTATTGCAAGCAGCCACCTTGTTATATTAAGCTCCCGATCATCTCTGAACTCAACATAGAATGTCATAATTCTCGGAATAAATATACACAGCAAAACAAGGGTAAGCGGCTCAAGTTTTTTTGATAACCATGCTATAAACGGTACAAGAAGTATTACAAAGATTGCCAACGTCATATACCACCATGTTCCGTTGAGTGAGGGGGTGTTGAACATATAAGCAAGACCTGATATATCAATCAGCATTTTGTAAATTCCGATTATCGGACCCTCTGAAAAATAAATATTCATAGGTCGGTTTATCATTACGGCAGTAAAAATAAACGAAACTATATATAAACCAAAAACCTGTCATAAGCTTAAAAAGTCTGTTATACAGGTAGTTTTTATACTGATCGCTCCTGAGTGTATAATCATCGTTATATTTTTTGACGGATAATGCAAGACCGTATCCGCTGAGAAAAACATACATACCCACACAAAACTTTAAAGCACTTGCGAGGGTAACCATACTATACTGACTGAATGGTGAAAAGTCAATATTAAAACCTTCAAATCTATCCTCAGACAGAAAATTATGATGATGAAGCATAAATATAATTGCTACGCCTTTTATAATCAATGTATCTTTCTTGCTAAAATTCATTTTATCATTCCTTAATCATAAAAATATTTCAATAATTGTAGTTTCTTTACTATGTATTTTATATTTGATTAATTTTATAGATCATATCAGCCAATACGTTTAAACCATGCTTTTAAAAATACAAGCCTTTTCCTGATATTATGCTGTTTAATAATAACTTCCTTGAACTTATAACAAAATAAAGATATCTGTTTTTTTGTTCAGAAAAACTTTTATCCGCCGCACAGCACATTTCTTGCGGAATTTATACCTCTGTTTTCATGCAATATGAGATATTTATATTATTACAAATATTTCCACCCTTATTAATTTCAACGCTCAAACTTGGATTTTTCAGGAAGAATTTTATCAAAGCTGTCCTGTATCATAAGCTTTTTTTCATTGAAATTTTCCGTGCGTGATGTGTCATTTATACATATCATCAAATATTTTTGTTTTAAAACGGCATCGCAGGCTTTTGCAAAATTACTTTCCTTGATATGAAAACATTCTCCTGTTTTGGGTGACCGCACGGAATATTTTCCCTCACAAAACTGCCAGTATTTGAATAACCACTGATTTACGTTATATTCTTTTCTGAATTTGTCAAGGCAGGTTTTATCAAGAACAGCATAATATTTATCCCATACATCATTTAGTGTACTTTTTAAAAAGCCGGACGGCAAATGATTATAATGAAATCCCGGAAACCATTCCCAGAAGCTTAACATGGCAGTTTTCAGATTTATACGAAATCCGTTTTTCAAGCTGAACCATTTACTTAGATCTCTTTTCATTATCTGCTTTTTTCGGGAAGCAAATTCGGTATTTATCACTTCCATATTTGAACCGTTAAAATGACCTGCACTATCCTCGCCAAAATAAATACAATTAAGTCCGAAAGTATCACACGGAAGTCCGTTTTTAAAAAAATCTTCCGGTGTCGCCGGTTTAATAATGAACATATCGTCATTGAAATACACAAACCTGTCAGCTAATCCGTTTATCCGGTGCATATTCAACTCTATTGTATGTGAGCTGAAAGTAGGCAAATATTTCTCGGGAATATAATCCCGATGATTGACAATATTAAGCTTCGGATGTTCGGTATTGAGCCACGGCGGAAGATGTCCCCATGTAATAAAATGTATTTTATTCACCCATGGTGCAAATTTCTCCACTGCCCTGAACCAATACTGTAAGTTATCCCAGTCACGGTATCTTACCGATGTATCACTACCGTTCATAACTACAGAAGTATCATACTTTGCTTTTTCAGCCTGCCACTCGGGATCGTTTCCGTCTACCCACGGAAGAACAAAATCAATTTTTTCTTCTGACATATATTATAACCCCTTAATTGCTCTATAATTACGCTCACAGTTATTTTTATCATATAAATCGAAAAATTTATCATGCTTTTTCAGATATTCTTCCTTATTTTTAAACCTCTCGCAGACCGCCTCCTCAAGCTCGTCAAGTGCATCCTCCAATTTATAGCAAACCTTCCCGAAACCATCTTTTTCATAACTGAAATATCCCTCCGGGTATTGTCCCCTGCGGAAATCATTATAATCAAACTGATAATACATAAGCCTTTTTTTCATATACGCAAAATCCATTGCTATACTCGAATAATCGGTAATAAGATATGCCGACTCCTTAAGAAGCTCCTGAACATCATATTCCGGCCATTTTGCAACGATTATATTTTTATTTGCTATATTAAAATATTTAAGGAACAGCTGCATATCCCTATGCGGGTAAAACACAAGCTTAAGTCTGTTATCTTCAAGGATTTTATGGAGACGTTCACTGCCGAGGAATCCGCTCCAGCCCCTGAAATATTCCGTATGCGTAAAATCGGACACATCCTCAATATCATATGATGCCGAAGTCGGCGTTGCTATCCAGCTTCGCCATGTCGGCATAAGTAATATCTGATTTTCCTTTACCTCCGCATCGTGCAGTCCGTCCAGTCTGCAAATACCGAGTTTTTTAACATACCCTTTCGGATACCCGTATTTTTCGCTGACATATTTCCATTCTCTGTCCGTGCTGCAAACAAACATTCTCATCATGGTATTTTTATAGTACAGCCACGGCATATCATCCTTTATAATACCATGCTGCAAAAAAATTCTTGTATTCTTCAGAATTTTATTTACCTCAAGAAAATAGCATACAGCCGCATTGGGTTTTCCTCCCTTTTGTGAACTGATATTTTTATTTGCCGTCAGGTATAATATCCAATGCATAAAACTGCCGTAATTCACTACCTTACCAAGGTCTTTTACCCTTATATAGTCGGGGGAACGTTTTTTTATTGCATAGACCACATCCTGCTCCGGATAATTTTGTCTTATATATCTGAAAAGATAAAATCCGTTATCTCTCGCCTCATTTTCATTATCGCATATAAGCCATAAATCTCTGCGGAAAAGCCTATAAACAAGTGCTATCGGCAAAGCAATTATAAACTTGAATATATGACATACATCTCTTAATTTTACACGTTGAAGTTTCTGAAAAAAGGTTTCCTCCATTTACTGCCTCCCGCCAATCATAAGAGAATTTTAAAGAACATCGGGCAATTCTTTTCTCAGACGGTTATAGTTATAAATACCCAAAACTATAACAAAAACAAATTCCGCAAGGAAAATCGCATTTTCCCACAGGGGGTGGAGTCCGTATTTCATGCTTGCATCATAACTCGGAGCTTCCCATATCCATTTATTGCAAAGTATAGCTTTTCTGTACGCATTGACAAAATAGGTCATCGGATTAAAAAGAAGTGCTATACGGATTGCTTCATTGTCAAGGATATACGAATCATAGCACACACCGGAAAGCCAAAACAAACCGGACATGATTGTAGTTATAAAGCTTGAAAAATCCTTGCTGAACGCACTCATAGGTGCAAGCGACCACAGAAGTGCAAGGAAAAACATAAACATAAGCGGTGCAAGGAACAAAAGCTGCAAGTCATATACAGTAGGCTGATATCCCGTAATAAGAAGGTAGATATAACTCAACGAAAACAGGAAAATATGAACATAAAATTTTGAAATGGTCGTATAAGTCATTATTACCGAAACAGGAAACGATACTTTGGTAACAAACTGTCTGTTTGTCACAATAGATTTAGAACCCCTGCTTACAGTATCGCTCATAAAAAACCATGGTATAAATCCTACAAGAAGAAAAACAAAATACGGTGCTCCCATTTCCATTCTGTTCGCCGAACGCAAGCCTATCGTAAAAGCAAACCAATATACAAAAAGCTGAAACAACGGCTTCATAACAGCCCACAAAGGACCGAGTATTGCCCCTTTATATGTTTTTATAAGGTCTTCCTTGGCAAGCATAAAAGTCTGCTTGCCAAATCCCTTGTGTTCACTCGGTATCTGCACAACCGCCGACCATAAATTTTTAAAAAAACGGGAAACTCTGCCTCCCCTTTCAGACACACGTCCGGTATCTGTCATAACATTACCTCCATTTTCATCTTCGAGCCGCCACGCATTTTTTTACCTCTTCAATTTCCTGTTCCGCCGATCCGTCAAGACTTCTTTTCCAAAACGGCAATTCAATTATTCCCACAATAGTCCCTGTTCCGTATATAATATGAAGCATTGGAAATATAAATATAAGCAGCGGCATATATACATTTTTTCTTTCGGATGCAATAATTGCCGTCATTGTCATAAAAACATCAACTGTCAGATATAATCCCCCGAGTACAACAGCCGGAATATATAAAAGTGTATTCCCCGTAAAAATCCCCGCTGCAAGCAATATAAGACATAATATTATTGCTCCCGCAAAGCAAAACGGCACAAAATGGAACAGTGAAAGACACCTCGGGCATACCCCCAGCGTGAGTCCTATCCATTTGCCGTTTCCGTATTTTTGCTTAAGCATTCCCGAAAGTGTCGGTCTTATATTCTGATATGATATTATTTCATCACTCTGACATATCTTATATCCGTTCTGCCTTATCCTCCAGTGGAACTCATTATCCTCTGTGCGGCCGAGATCCTCGTTAAAGCCGCCGACATTTGCAAAAACCTCTCGCCTGTACGCTCCGTGAAAAAGTGAGGAAACATACTTTTTCCCTTCCGTCTGCCTGCGGTATCCTGCAAAAGAGCTGCCGAACATAGAGCTTTCTGCAAGCAGCAGCATTTCCCTATACGGTGTCGGATCAGGAATATTACTCGGTCTTGCACCGCCGCAAACATATTCTCCCCCGGCAATAATCTTTACATTCTTCTCTATAAAATTCCGGGGTACGGATGCATGAGCATCAACTCTTATAATAATGTCACCAAAGGCATTCTTTATAGCTGTATTCCAGCCTGCCGCCTGTGACCTTTTCGGATTATCAAGCACGGATATATTCATATAAGCGTTTTTATTATCATTTGCAAATTTTGAAAATATATTTTTTGTATTATCCCCCGAGCCGCTGTCAACAAGTACTATTTCCGTTTCACTCTTAGGATAGGTCTGAGAAATCACATCATTCAACAGCCCCGGCAGGGCTTTTTCCTCGTTATATGCTATAATACATAACGAAACCGTCATAAATACACAGTCCTATACACCATAGTTAAGTAATATTATAATTTCAAAAAAGCACTTTGTCAATCAATCCCGGTTATTTTCGGTATCATAACAACACAAAAGCAAAAATACCGAAAATATCTGTATGCTTTGGCAAATTAATATCAACCGAATATGAAAAACAGACCCCCTGCACTTCCGGGCAAAAGTGCAGGAGGCTGTCTGAAATGCTTATAATACTTATTTTACATAGGTCTTATAGGTCTTCATTATTCTTGTAACAAAATCAGAAAAAGACATATTGGACTCTTCCCCGGAAGGATATTCTCCGTCAAGACTGAATTTAAAATTATTATCCGCATTTGCAAAGCTTATGCTTGGCTTGACAAAGCTCTGATAATTTTTCTTTGCCTTATTATACTGAGCCTCGAATTGTGAATCACTCCACAATGACAGTCCCGCAACCTCTTTAAGTGCCGCTGTGTATTTGGTATTGAGGAAATTTTCGTCCTTGATGGCAAGCTTTATCAGCGGATTTGACTGAATCTGATTTGCACCTGCCGCACGATTGGAATAGGGTGACTGACCTGTCATTCCCGTTCCGTCAGGATTATATCCCATTGTAACCCCGAGCGTGCGGTCGTTATCATATGGTATAAATACCGCCTTTCCGTTATCCTTTCTGAAGTAGATATAGTGGTTATTGTAATTATTCCTTATGTCATCGGGATCTCCCGCAAAATAATATGCCGCAAGGAATTTTGCAAAATAATCCGTATCGAGTACAGCCTCAAGCTGTGATTGTGTCGGATTTGAATTTATAACCTTGAGGAAATTCTTAAGCTTTTCGTTCTTGGATGTCTTTTCGTTTGTCTTAAGATCAAAATTATATTTTGCTCCCTTATCCTCGTCCGTTATACCTATTGATACCTGATTTTCTACATAATTTGCCGGTGAATATGTCCAACCCACCTTATAAAGATCTCCTCCGAGAGCAGACTCCGGTAAATTTCGTTCAAGGAAGATTTCATCTATCGGCTCATATATAGTCATAACTCCATAGTTATTGTTATTGAACTTAAGCTGTGAAAGTCCGATTTTCTGTGCCATAACCCCGCTCTGTCTGAACATTTCCGCAGCGTAAATTTCCCTTATATAGGTATCGTCATAATTTCTGTTCCATTTGACATCGAGCTTTTTCAATGTAGCAAAACGTCTGTTTTTTCTTTCCTTTCTCTCGGCAGTGCTTTTCCATACCTTGGCATCACTTCCGTAATAATCCTTATCATCAAAGGTTTCGTTAAAGCTTAATTTATAATGCGAAAGATTGAGCTCTCCCGAATCATCATAAACGGGCAGAACGGAAAGATTGCCCTTTGCACGTATTCCTACCTCATCTATCGTATAGCTTTTTCCACCGACTGTGATAACAACTGTTGCCTTTCTGTAAATGGGAGATTTTGTACCCTTACTCTGATATTTGTAATAGTCTTCATCCATCTTGTCCATTTCACTTTTGGACATAGTTATTTCAATTGTCACCTTACTGTCAAGGCTGAAAAGCTGTTCATATACAGACTGATCACCTACATTTGTACCCGAACTGCCGGTGTTGCCGGTACTTTGATTACTGCCGCCGTTTCCTGTGCTGCCGGTATTGCCACTGTTTCCTGTACTTCCTGTATTACCGCTGCCGCCTGCGTTTTGATTATTGTCGCTGTTTCCTGTGCCGCCGGTATTGCCTGTAACTCCTCCGCCCTGTTCTGTTGTACTGTTCTGCGGAGTCTGACTTGTCTGTCCCGTTACGCTGCCCTGTGCGGAGTTCTGAACCGTGGACGATGAGGAATTATCCTTTGAATTGTCCGACGTACCGCTGCTGCCTGAGCCGCCATCCTTGGATGAAGCGGAGCTTTCGGCCTCGGACTTTCCATCCGTCGACTCGGATGCTTTGCTTTGTTCTGATGCCGTATTATCATCAACCACCGACCCGTCCGCCTGCTCTTGTGCGGACGAACTTATACTGCCCTGATCATCCTGTGTTCCGTTTGCAGGTGAAGAACCCGAACCGCCGCAGGCTGAAACGGAAACAACTGCCAGTATAATCGAAAGTATAATTGATAATCTCTTTTTCATAACTGTTACGCCTTCTTTCGTTTTTAATATATATACCGATAAACCCATACCTCGATTATATGACAACAATGGCTGTCTGTCAATTACAATTTTTTCACCAAATAAAAAAAGAAGCCTGTGACGATATATCCGTCGTCACAAGCCTATGAAGGAAATTATTCAATCGTCTTTGCCTTATATCCTGCACCTTCAACCGCAGCAATAAGAGTTTCTGTGGGAACGTCACCGTTCAGCGTAACAACCGCTGTCTTTTTGTCAAGATCAACCTCTGCTCCTGATACACCGTCAATCTTTTCAAGTGCTTCCTTTACGTGAGAAACACAATGCATACACATCATTCCCTCAACCGCAAGAGTTGCTGTATTTTCCATAATTTTCACCTCCTTTTTATCCTCAGCATTATTTTCAATACCGACCGGCTTTTTCATTTTGAAGTGCCGCAGCCTCAGTGCATTGGAAACAACACATACCGAACTCAGACTCATCGCGGCAGCACCTATCATCGGATTAAGCATTAATCCCACACCGTAAAATACACCCGCAGCTATCGGTATGCCTATCACATTATAGAAAAATGCCCAAAACAGATTCTGCTTTATATTCCGCATAACCGCACGGCTCAGCCGTATTGTATTGACAACATCATACAGGTCACTTTTCATAAGAACTATATCGGAAGATTCCATAGCTATATCGGTGCCTGCACCAATTGCAATTCCTATATTTGCCCTCGCAAGTGCAGGAGCATCATTTATGCCGTCACCAACCATTGCGACACATTTTCCGCCGTCAATAAGTTTCGCAACTTCTTTTTCCTTATCGCCCGGATAAAGCTCCGACACAATATGCTCAATCCCCACGGATTTTCCAACCGCCTGAGCGGTACGCTTATTATCACCTGTGAGCATAATTACATCTATTTCCATTTTCTTAAGCTCTCCGACAGCCTCGGAGCTTGTAGGCTTGATTTTATCAGCGGCAGCTATTATACCTATGGGTCTGTCATCACACATAAAGAACATCGGAGTTTTTCCCTCATCCGCAAGACCTTGAACCGTAACAGAAATTTTTTCGTCAATAAGACTTTTCGCCGCCGCATAATTTACGGCACTGTAAAGCTTTCCGTCTGACTTTCCCGAAATTCCCCTCCCCTGTGTCTGCTTAAAATCGGAAATTTCAAAATATCCGACATTTTCCTTTTCCGCACGGCGGACAATTGCCTCAGCAAGCGGATGTTCGGAAAGTCTTTCAAGTGAATACGCACATTTCAGAAGAAATCCTCTCTCTGTTCCTCCCAAAGGGATTATATCCGTAACATCGGGTTTTCCCTGAGTTACTGTTCCCGTCTTATCAAGAACCACGGTATCGGTATTATGTGCAAGCTCCAGAGCCTCCGCAGATTTTATCAATATGCCACCCGCAGTACCTCTGCCCGTACCCACCATTATAGCAGTAGGCGTTGCAAGACCGAGTGCACAGGGACATGATATAACAAGCACCGAAACCGCCGCAGTAAATGCATGAGAAATGCCAAAGCCGAGCAAAAGCCATACTGCCGCCGTCACAACAGATATAATCATAACAACCGGAACAAATATTCCGGCGACCTTATCGGCAAGCTTTGCTATCGGTGCCTTTGACGAGGTTGCTTCATCAACAAGGCGTATAATTTGTGAAAGAGCCGTATCCGAACCGACCTTTTCCGCTTTCATCTTAAAGTATCCCGATTTGCTGACCGTTGCACCTATAACACTGTCACCGACCTTTTTTTCAACAGGTATGCTTTCACCCGTAAGGCTTGACTCGTCAACAGCCGCATTTCCCTCTATTATGGTGCCGTCTGCCGGTATTGTACTTCCCGCCTTCACCGACAGTATATCGCCAATCCGTATCTTATCTGCGGAAATTTCAAATTCCCTGCCATCACGGACAACTATTGCAGTCTTTGGCGACATATCCATAAGACCCATAATTGCATCCGTTGTTTTCCTTTTTGCCCTTGATTCAAAATATTTTCCGAGGGTTATAAGTGCAAGTATCATTCCGACAGTTTCAAAGTACATATTCTCTCCGAAGCTATGAACAACCGAAAGATTATTTATCGAATAGCCGTACATTATACCGTATAATGCATAGATACCATAGATAAAAGATGCTCCCGAACCGACAGCAATAAGTGTATCCATATTCGGAGAACCGTGCAGCAGAGATCTGAAGCCGTTTTGGTAATATTTATAATTTACAGCCATTATCGGCAGAGTAAGCAGAAGCTGCGTCAGGGCAAATATACCCATATTTTGGTGTCCCAGAAAAAATGGCGGAAGCGGCAGATTAAACATATGCCCCATTGCAATATAGGATAAAACAACAGCAAACACAACGGATATTATAAGCCTTCTGAGCATTTTAGCCTGCTCTTTTTCGGCATTGCCTGCGGCATTTTCTCCTGTCTTTGATTTAGCCGCATTATTTTCTCCGCTTACGGTTGCTCCGTATCCGCCGTTTTCAACGGCAGAGATAATATCCTCCGCACCGACGTTTTTTTCATCATATTCAACAGACATACTGTTTTTAAGGAGATTCACAGTAACATTTTTCACACCTGCAACGGCGGATACACATTTTTCCACTCTCGCACTGCAAGCGGCACAGGTCATTCCCGTAACATCAAATTTCTGTTTCATATTTTATCACCACCCTCATGAAAGCCTTTTGAATAATTCCATAACCTCATCCATAATTTCCTCATTGCCGTTTTTTATCTGCTCCGTCACACAGGTTTCAAGATGGTTTTTCATTATCATACAGCCGAGAGACTGCAACGCCTTTTCCACTGCCGATATCTGAATAAGTATATCTCCGCAATATCTGTTGTCATCTATCATATTTCCTATACCGCCGAGTTGTCCGATAATCCTGTTAATCCTCTTTTTAAGTGCAGCCGTTTCGTTCTCGGTTCGGGGGGTGGCTTTATATCTGCACATACAGGCTTCGCACTGCTCCTTTTTTCCGGTATTATCATCCATCTCAATACACCTCCGATACAACATCATTCTATGTTCCTTACACTGATTATATACCCCCCACGGGTATATGTCAAGTCATTTTTTATATTTAACGGAAATTTTTTATATGATATTTTTTGTCGGTTTGCCGCATAGAATAATCAAGATAATCTTAAGGCGGTGTATTATTTGAATAATAAATCGAATAACTGTATTTTTGCCGGTAAAGTCGGATTTTTTGTTGTCGGAATAATAGGCTGCATAAATCATTTCTTATATAAACTCAGCGGCTGCAATCCCATAGTGGGGATGGTCACTCCGATTAATGAAAGTACATGGGAGCATCTTAAGCTTTTGTTTTTCCCATATATATTATATACAATTACGGAATTTTTTATTTACGGCAGGCATATAAACGGCTTTCTGTTTTCAAGAATAAAGGGACTTCTTGCCGGTCTTATTTTCATACCGGCAGGCTTTTACACATATACCGCCATACTCGGAAATAATTTTTTCCTTGCGGATATACTTCTGTTTTTTGCAGCGGTATATCTTTCATTCCGTATAAGCACGGTGTCTATCGGCAGAAAAACAAAAACCGGAATATCACGTACTCTTTCCGCACTTCTGCTAATAGCAGGAATTACGATACTTTTTATAGGTTTTACTCTGTATCCGCCGTCCGCTCCGCTTTTTGAAAGCTCATCTGCAATCACCTTTATTTAATATTTATTTTACTTAAATTCCTCTTGACAAATGAAATATATGGTGTTATAGTATTAATAAACCAAAAGCCTATATGTTTACTATGTTTTGATTCCATGACAATACCGTAAAAACAGGCAGTAATTATATAAATGCTGCAAAATCAAAAGGAGTTGTATTATTATGTCAAGAATTTACAAGAGTATGACAGAGCTGGTCGGAAGAACACCCTTACTTCGTGCGGATAATTTTTCCAAGGCAAACGGAGCAAAGGCAGATATTATAGTAAAGCTTGAATATTTCAATCCGGCAGGCTCGATTAAAGACAGAATAGCAAAAAGCATGATTGCCGATGCAGAGGCTAAGGGTATACTCAAACCGGGTGCAACCATAATTGAGCCTACAAGCGGAAATACGGGTATAGGACTTGCGGCGGCCGCAGCGGCAAGCGGATACAAAGCCATACTCACAATGCCCGAAACCATGAGCATCGAACGCAGAAATCTCCTCAAGGCATACGGTGCCGAAATTGTCCTTACAGAGGGTGCAAAGGGCATGAAAGGTGCAATAGAAAAAGCAGACGAGCTAAAATCACAGATTGAAGGCTCCGTTATTCTCGGACAGTTTGTTAATCCGGCAAATCCTCAGACACATTATGAAACGACAGGTCCCGAAATATGGGAGGACACGGACGGAGAGGTTGATATTTTAGTAGCCGGTGTAGGCACGGGAGGAACCGTTTCAGGTGCCGGAAAATATCTCAAAGAGAAAAATCCGAACATAAAGGTTGTAGCCGTTGAGCCTGCGACTTCTCCTGTACTCTCGCAGGGAAAGGCAGGAAAGCATAAGATTCAGGGCATAGGTGCGGGTTTTGTTCCCGAAACACTTGATACAAAAATTTATGATGAGGTTATCGCCGTAAGTAACGAGGATTCATTCACATACGGAAGATTGTTTGCACATAGTGAAGGAATACTTGTAGGTATATCGAGCGGTGCAGCTCTGTGTGCCGCACTGGAGCTTTCCGAACGTCCCGAAAACAGCGGAAAACACATTGTTGTAATTCTGCCCGACACAGGCGACAGATATCTTTCAACCGAGCTGTTTGCATAACATTAAAATATAATAAAGGCTGTCATATTAAGTCAAAAATCCCTAATATGACAGCCTTTGTTTTTATATCTGATATCATAACAATTTGTTGTTATTAATGCTCGGATATATTCTCCATTAAATGAATATCAACATCTTTGTTTCAAAGATATTTTACAAAAAAATAAGATCAGCTTTCAAAAACAATATCCATCTCATTCAGCGATTCAATACATTCACTGATATCCTCAAAGCAGTCGGATAAACGATTTTTTATATTGTCCGGCAGTACCGTAACACCCACAGATTTTCTCAGAACCAGTATATCATTTACAACAGACATTTCTTCGTCAGTCATTTCTTCATATTGTTCCTTACAATATTCCTCCAAGTCCTCGCCACCCATAAAAAGGGGCTCCAACATTTCTTTGCAGTCGGAGAGCAAATCTTCCTCGGTAAGGTTGGAAAAAATACCGTCATCACTACCCCAAAATGCGGAAGTAATAACCGGCAATGTCTTTCTGTCCACCTCGTCAAGCAGGTACTGCAAAGCCTCAGCTTCAGCAAGGTAAAGATATTTTTTATCTGCTCCCTTGAAAAGCTCATCAATCACACTGAGAGAATAATTTGAATAATCAACATTTTCATCATTCCTAACGACGCCGACAAAATAACCGTTTTCAAATGAAATAGTCCCACGCCCACCGCACAGATTCTGAAAGCAGTAATTGCCCAGATCCCACGACTGCTCACTACGCAAAATAGGATATTTTCCTACCATAACGGCATGGACAACAGAAGAATACACACAATTATTATATAGTTTCTTATAATCAATGGTTTTAAAAATTTTCTCCATTATCGTTTCATCTCCATACCTTGCAGCACACCTCGCTAACAATTCAGCGGGGTGCCTCCGTTGTCAATCCAACGAAAACACCCCACTATCAATTCGGCGGAAGTATCTCCGCTGTTAATCAATAATTATTTTATCGGAAACCGCTAATTCACGACCCAACCGTAAATCAAGAACAGTCACAAACTCCTGAGTATATCACTTACCTAAGAATGCGGCACCTATTATGCCGGCATCGTTGCCGAGCTGTGCTATGCAAACCTTTGTCTGATTTGCATTGTGCTTCGTGTAACGGTCACGCTCAATAATCTTCATGACAGGCTCAAGGATGTAATCTCCTTCCTTGCTTATACCACCGCCTATGCAAAGTATCTCAGGCTGGAATAAATTAATAATATTAACAAGACCGCATCCGAGATAATCTATGTATGCATCAATAACCGACTTTGCAAGAGGACAACCCTGCTTTGCGGCATCAAATGCCGTCTTGCCGTCAATCTTGTCAAGATCGCCGCCTATGCTTTGATAAAGAAGATATTCGGATGCATTCGGCATTGCACAGGCTTCCTTTGTCATGTTGATAAGACCCGTCGCAGAAGAATATGCCTCCCAACAACCCCTTCTACCACAGGTACAAAGACGTCCTCCATGCTGTATGACCATATGCCCTACTTCCGCTCCTGCAAAATTAGAACCACTGTATATCATACCGTCAACAATTATTCCTCCGCCGACACCTGTGCCGAGAGTAATCACAACCGCATCATTTGCATCCTTTGCGGCACCCACACAATACTCACCGTAAGCGGCAGCATTCGCATCATTTTCAACATAAACCTCTGTTCCCAGACGCTCTTTCATCATTCTTACAATTTCCCAGTTGTGGAAACCGAAATTATTTGCAAATTCAATAACTCCGGTACTGCTGTTTACAGCACCCGGTGCACCAATGCCCACATACTGTATATCATTGACCGTAAGCCCTGCATTCTGAAGTGCAGACATAGCCACAGCCGCCATATCATCACATAAGGCTTCCTGCGTACATGGTCTTGTCGTTTTGCAGCTTGCCTTTAAAATAATACCGCCGTCTTCATCAACAACTCCGGCAACAATATTAGTGCCCCCAAGGTCAATTCCAAGATAATACATGGTTTTATTCCTCCAATACAAAATAATTTTCGTGTTTATTATAACATATAGTACAAATTAATAAAAGTAAATTCTGAAAATATTTAATTTTTTACATTTTATACAATGTTTTAGCATACCGAATAGTCAATTTTACTAATATAAATAATCATTCTGTATTCATATGTGAGATTATTTTCTTCCTTTTTCTGAGCGGTTTCGGTATCCATGCACCTCCCATGTATGCACAAACAATAAGTATGGCGGCTAAAATCCAGCCTACCGGCCAAGCATACCATATGCCGGCAGCTCCCCATATCGTTGAGAACCAAAAACATAAAATAACACGTGCAATAAGATCAAGAAACGTTGAAGCCATGAACCATACCATTGCACAAGCTCCTCTGTGTACTCCGTCTGTCATAAGCTTGATTGCAACCATAGGATAGAATACGGATACTGTCCTCAAAAACTGAATACCGACATCAAGAGCCTTTTGGCTGTCGGATTTCATAAACAGAGCCATGGCAAGGTCTCCACGCCATACATAAAGTACAATAAACGGAACGGTTATAGCCAAAACCATAAGAAGCGATACCTTATATCCCTTGTGTATTCGAGCAAGCTTTCCTGCTCCTATATTCTGTGCTGTATAGTTGGACAATCCGTTTGACATTGTAGCAAAGCAGGTTACGGCAAATGTATTGAGCTTGACCGCTGCCGAATATCCCGCCATAACGGCAGAGCCGAAACCGTTTACAACAACCTGTACAAAAAGATTTCCCACTGACACAAAACTGTTCTGTAAAATACTCGGGACAGCAACAAGACATATTCTCTTAAACATCGGAAAAGAAAAATGATTAATCGGTCCGTCATTCTTTATTGTTTTCTTAACCCTTGCGTTCAATACAAAAAAAGCTGCAAGACCTGCCGCACCCTGTGCAATAAAGGTTGCCCATGCTGCACCGGCAACTCCCATACCGAGAGGACCTACAAATAAATAATCGAGTCCTATATTAAGAACGGAGGAAATTATCAGGAAAACAAGCGGCGTATTGGAATCCCCCAATGATGTAAAAATACCTGTACAAATATTATATAGGAACAGAAAAATAAGCCCGTATGTATATATATCAAGATAAGCCGCACCATCAGCAAATATATTTTCCGGTGTATTCAGCAGGCTCAGAACAGGACGGCAGCATATACAACCGACAACTGTCAGTACCACACTGAGAATTAAAACCGAAATATATGAGGTATTAATGGCGGTTTTAGTTTTACTGTATTGCTTAGCTCCGAAAAACTGAGAAATAACAACGGAACATCCGGCATTACAGCCGAGTGCCGCAGCAACAAAAAGCATCGTTATGGAATATGATGCCCCAATCGCCGCAAGTCCGTCATCACCGCATATCTGACCCACGATTGCACTGTCCGCTATATTATAAATCTGCTGAAACATTGAGCTTATCAGCATAGGAAAGGAAAATTTCCACAAAACCGAAGCGGGCTTTCCCACAGTCATATCCGTAATCATAATCTGACCCTCTATCATTAATTTTTACAAAAAATAAGCGGATAATCCCGTTTATTGAAGATTATCCAAAAAATTACATAAAAAACGCTTTGCAAGACTATCGGGCATGATTGCCTCTCTTGCTTTTTCAAGCGGAAACCATTCTGCCTTATCTATTTCCTTTCGGTTTATTCCGTCAAGACATTCCGAACTCACAGTGCATCTGAAATTAAGCATAAGTGTATTCGTTTTCGGGAAATACTCGCTTTTGCAATATCCAAGCTCCGCAACCTCAAGACCAAGCTCCTCCGATATCTCTCTTGCAGCGGCTTCCTCAGCATTTTCACCCTTATTGACATAACCCGCAACAAGTACATTATTCTCCGTTCCATACTGCTGTATGAGAAGTATTTCAGTCTTATCACGGTTAAGCACTATCATGCTCACTGCTGTTGAAAAAACAGGAAAACGATACTCTCCGCAGCTTTTGCAAAACGGTATCATACCCTCGTCCTCAAGCTCCCTCAGCACTAATTCCGTACCACACTCATAACAAAATTTCATTGTTTTCTCCCGTTGCCGAACCGACACTGCAAATCATAAACCGAATTTTTCCGATATACACAGGTGCATACACCCGACCGTATTGTATAACTCTCCTCCGGTCGGATTATCCGCACCGGAAATTAACATTCGGCTATCACTTCAACCTCACAAAGTACGTTCTTCGGAAGTGTTTTTACGGCAACACATGAACGTGCCGGCTTCCCCGTAAAATAATTTCCGTATATTTCATTGAATTTTGCAAAATCGTTCATATCCGCAAGGAAACATACTGTTTTCACAGCCTTTTCTAGTGATGAGCCTGCTGCCTCAAGAACAGCCTTGAGATTTTTCATTACCTGCTCGGTCTGACCCTCTATTGTTGTTTCCTCAACATTTCCTGTCGCAGGGTTAATTGCAATCTGTCCCGAGGTATAAACAATACCGTTTACCTTGACAGCCTGTGAATACGGACCGATAGCATCCGGTGCATTTCCTGTATAAATCTTCTCTGACATAATTATCATTTCCTTTCTTTATGTACATCCGACAAGGTCGGCTGTTTTCATTCTTCTGTCGGCGGATTCAGTCCCACCGTATATATAAGCAGACTTTCGTTCTGCCATGAGATATATGCATCCCCATACCCCATTCTTCTGAGCATTTCATCAACCGTCTCTCTTGCATTGTTATAGTCGGTTTTGTCCTCAAAACGCAGTTCAATAGTATTTCCGCCGCTTTCAAGCTGTTCCTTTACGGCAAGCTCCAATACCGCCGAATCACCTTTCGGAATATACCAACCGTTCTTTTTGAAGAAATTATCGCCCTCAGAGCTTTTTTCTTCAATGTCATTTTCATCCTCAAGAAGCTGATGCTCTGAAAGATTTTCCATTTCCCTCTTTGAAAGAGCGAAATTGTCGTGTATAACATAGGGATTACCCTCAACATCCGTTTTATCTATATCATCCCATGTTATATCAACATAACATTCACCGCTGTCAAATCCCGGAAGCTTGTTCCAGATATGGGTTTGTGAAGACAGTTCCTCACAGTCAAGCCCTATTTTCCCGGCAATGTACATCATTGCATAGGTATATCCCTGACATACTGCCTTGTGGTCAACAAAAGCACCGTATATATCATGGCTATGTTTAAGTCTGACACTTTCATCATATTCTATTCTCTTTATAAGCTCGTCATGAATTATAAGTGCCTTTTCATAATCGTCTGCATTCCCGGGAATAAGTGAAATTATATCATCGGCTTCTTTATCAATCTGTACCTGCATCGCTTTATTATCTGCGGCATCATCCTTGAACTTAAAACTGAAGGTTTTTATATTACCTCCGGCTACCCCCGATATACTGAAACTGTCAACCCAGAAATTTTTCATGCATATATCTTCCCATTCGGGATTTTTTTTACAGTTTATAACAGCTATTTCAGACTCCATATTACTGAGAAGTACAGATAATTCCTCATATGATTTTTCAGGAGAGGAATTATTCCATTCTATGGAGGGTATGCCTTCCGGAATACTTTCCTCCTCATCGGATTTCTCATTCTTGAAAAAATCCGCATTGAAACAGTACCACGCTATGATTGCACAAATGGAAATCAGAAAAACAAGCCACAGAAAAACGCCTACGCCCCTCTTAATCTTTCCCATTCGTTCACCTCCGCACAACAGATGGAGTTTCTATTCAATTCCGATAAACAAACAAAAAACAAATTACTGAACTATACGGTAACCCTTTTTTGCAAGCTCGTCCTTAATTTTCTGTATATGCTCATGATTCCTTGTTTCAAGCGAAAGACGAAGATAACAGGAATTTATATCCGTGTTGAGGTCGGCTCTGTCATGGCTTACGGCAACAACATTTGCTCCGAGCTTTGATATTATCTTCGCCACCGTCTGAAGCTCACCCGGCTTATCGGTCAGTGCAATGGTAAATTCGGCAAGTCTTCCCGTCTTTTGCAGACCTCTGTCAATTACTCTCGAAAGTATTGTAACATCAATATTTCCTCCCGATACAAGGCAGCATACCTTCTTGCCCTTTATCGGAAGCTTATCAAACAATGCGGCAGCAACAGCCACTGCCCCTGCACCCTCCGAAATAAGCTTCTGTTTTTCAATAAGCGTAAGTATTGCAGTCGCAACCTCATCGTCGGTAACCGTAATTATCTCGTCAACATATTTCTTGCAAAGCTCAAAAGTCAACTCACCCGGAGTCTTTACCGCAATACCGTCAGCAAAAGTATTGACAGAATCAAGCGTTTCTATACTGTCGTGTGCAAGTGAAAGATACATTGACGGAGCACCTGCGGACTGAACTCCGTAAACCTTGACATCGGGATTAAGTGATTTTACCGCATAAGCCACACCGCTTATAAGACCGCCTCCGCCTATGGGTACGATCACCGCGTCAACATCGGGAAGCTGGTCAAGAATTTCAAGACCTATTGTACCCTGACCCGCAATGACCAACTCATCATCAAAGGGATGAATAAAGGTCGCTCCCGTTTCCTTCTGAAGCTCAACTGATTTGTCATGTGCATCATCATATGTACCCTCAACCAGACATACATCGGCACCGTAACTTTTTGTAGCCTCAACCTTGGATATAGGTGCGGAATTAGGTATGCATATAAGTGCCTTTATATTATGGTGTGCGGCAGCGAGTGCGACTCCCTGTGCATGGTTTCCGGCAGAACAGGCTATAACGCCCTTTTTCTTTTCTTCCTCGGTAAGCTGAGAAATCTTATAATATGCTCCCCTTGCCTTGAATGCACCTGTAACCTGCAAATTCTCTGTTTTGAGGTAAATCTCACATTCGTCCGAAAGATTATTTGCCCTGATCATATCCGTAGGACGGATAACTTCTTTAAGAACATAAGAAGCATGATATATTTTGTCTAAAGTCAGCATTTATGTATCCCCTTTATAACTTATCTATACTATATAAAAATACCCCTTTTTTTATAAAAAGTCAAGATTTTCACCGACTATTTTATATACACAGTCAATTAATTCAATAATTGCGGGAAAATATTCTTATTATTATACAAAATATATAATTTTGTAAGAAAGTTTTGGTAAATTATATCGAATAACGGATAGCGGATGAAAAAAATTTTAAAAATAGAAAAAATGCTCTTTATATTTTCCTTTTATTGCTGTATAATAAGGTTTGATGGGTATGTTTTGTGGGAAAGTGTTCCCTTTTGGATTTATACCTTGAATTATTATTAATTATTGGAGCGTGATTTTAATGCCATTGGTAAACGCAGCAGAAATGCTTACAAAAGCAAAGGCAGGCCACTATGCAGTAGGTCAGTTCAACATCAACAATCTTGAGTGGACAAAGGCTATCCTTCTTACCGCTCAGGAGCTTAATTCGCCTGTTATCCTTGGTGTATCCGAGGGTGCAGGAAAGTATATGGCAGGCTACAAGACCGTAGTCGGTATGGTAAACGGTATGCTCGAAGAGCTTAACATTACCGTTCCGGTTGCCCTTCACCTTGACCACGGCACATATGAGGGTGCAAAGAAATGTATTGAAGCAGGATTTTCTTCAATCATGTTTGACGGCTCTCATTATCCGATTGAGGAAAATATAGAAAAGACAAAAGAGCTTGTTGCTATCTGCAAGGAGAAAGGTCTTTCAATTGAGGCTGAGGTTGGTTCAATCGGCGGCGAGGAAGACGGAGTTATCGGCATGGGCGAATGTGCGGATCCTGAAGAATGTAAGCAGATTGCAGACTTGGGTGTAACGATGCTTGCCGCAGGTATAGGCAATATTCACGGCAAATATCCCGAAAACTGGCAAGGACTCAGCTTTGAAACTCTCGATGCCGTTCAGAAGCTTACGGGAGCTATGCCTCTTGTTCTTCACGGCGGCACAGGTATACCGGCAGACATGATAAAGAAGGCTATTTCACTCGGCGTTTCAAAGATTAATGTAAATACCGAATGCCAGCTTGCTTTCCAGGCAGCAACGAGGAAGTACATAGAGGATGGCAAGGATCTTCAGGGCAAGGGTTTTGACCCGAGAAAGCTTCTCGCTCCCGGCTTTGAAGCAATAAAGTCAACCGTTAAGGAAAAGATGGAGCTGTTCGGCTCAGTCAGCAAAGCATAATTTCATAGTTTATACAACACATTCGGACGTTCCTGACAACAGAATAATCTGTTAATCAGGAAGAGCAGTAAGAGTGTAAATATTATAGGGCTGTCGCATCCCGTTTTGGCGGATTTGGTGCGGCAGTTCCATATTTTTAAGGGAGTTGCAGACACAAATATGTGTTCATGGCAACTCCCTTTTTAGGGATTATTAATCTTCAGGAAAAGCAGAATTTTTTTCATGCTCCTCTGTCCAGACCATATAATTAGACTTACCGTTTTTCTTTATTGTATAAAGCATATTATCGGCACGTTTAAGTGCATCGTTCATATGTGCCGTATCATAAATATCCATTCCCGCAATACCCATTGAACACGACACCTTATTCTTTTCTGCTATTTCCGCATTTTTATCCGCAGCATTATTTACAATCCATGCAAAATGGTTGCTGTCCTCGATACCCTTGTATATATCCTTTGCTATCTGCTCACCCGTGTTCACATCATAACCGGGAAGTACAATAACAAACTCATCCCCGCCATAACGTACAATATATCCCTTAGTTCCCACGACCTTTTCAAACAGCCTTGAAAATGCTATAAGCACTTCATCTCCGATATCGTGACCGAATGTATCGTTATAATATTTGAAATTGTCAAGATCCAAATATATAACAGCCGCTTCCGTATCTTCTTTCTTACCGCTGATAACCATATTCCTATAGTCATCAAGATTTTTTGTAAAGCCCTGACGGTTATAAAGACCCGTGAGCAAATCGGTAACGGCACTCTTTTGGAGCTTATCATTCATTGCATTTATCTCATCTCTTGCTTTAAGGCGATAGATCGTATCATTCATCTGACGTACCGCAAATTTGAATATCGTCAGGTCATTCCTGTCAAAAGTCGTAATACTGCTGCTCATATTTTCATGAAGCTCTATGCAGGCTATCATAAAGCCTGAAAGCTCATCATTTGTTGTGACAGGAACGCAGGCAAAAGAAATAATATTATTAATTCCGTATATATTCAGAATAGGGGTATATTCATAGAACCCTCTGTCTAACCTTGACGATACAAATTCCTTTTTATGCTTTCTAAGATAAGCTGCTACCTCCGCAAGCTGATCATCTGTGATGTTCACACCGCTGCTGTTATATTTAACAATAGGCACACCGTCAACAACATCAACATACATAATGTAGTCAACATTGTAATTATTCTGAAGCATCACCATGGAATCATCTATTATGGATTCAACCGTCATATTTGCCTTGTTAAGAAGCTCCTGCCATGAAAGGAGGAAATTGATACCCTTGGTTCTGTCAGCAAGCATTACCTTCATTTCGGAAATCTGTGTAAGCTCATCTATCTGAGACTTGTCAATTTTCTGAACATGAATAGGAATATGCTTCTCTATATATCCCTTTTTATGGAGCTTTGCAAAAAGCCTTTCTTCCTTATTTTTATAGCCGTTTTTGTTGCAGAACTCTATGCAGGCATTGAGAATTTCTTCTCCCTTTTCTATTTCTCCCTGCTCAACATACATATCATACTGTTCCTCGGCAAACATTTCATAAACGAAAAACTGCAGACCCTCCGAGCGGTACATATGGATTTTCGCCTTATCCATGTATTCCTGAGCCTTTTCTATATTATCGCTCTTTTCAAGTAATGCACTGCAAAAATAGTAGAAGAACATATCATCGTCCCACAGATAATAATTAGGTTCGCCGTCACAGTGAAGAAGATGATATAGCACTCTTTCCATCTTGTCAAGATAAAAATGGGCATTATATTCAATTCCCGTCTTATAGCTACAGTATACTATCATTCCGTATATTTTTGATATATTACATATCCTCATACGATACTGTTTTATTGAATTTAACAGCTTAAGAACCTGTAGAAGATTATTATAGGCGACATCATAATTGAACGAAAGTATTGCATTTATTGCCATATTATACAGAGTTTCCGCAACACTGTATGCATCCTTAAGCTTATAGTAAAGCACCAATGACTGATTAAAATAATCATTTGCCTGATTAAACTGTTCACTTACAATACGATTGAAACCAAGTCCGTTATAAATTGCCGCTTCTTCCGCCTTATCATTCTGATTTCCTATAATATCCAAACATTTCTTATAGTAATAATCAACAAAGGAATAGTAGCCGTAGCCCTGTGCAAGAAACACGTTTCTCTTCCATGCGGAAATCATGAGCCTTTCGTTTTTCAGCATTTTTGCCAGATTCATTGCCTCTACAAAATTCTGCTGATTTTCACACTTCTCCGCATCACCCGAAAAATAGCTTTTCTTATTTCCGCATACATAGAACATGATATGTGCAAGATGATTGTAAAGCTTGTGCTTAATGCATTTTTCCTTGAAACTGTCTATACTCTCGGTTTCGTCTATTATACCGTGCCACAGCGTATATGACATCCAACCGTCAAGTATACACATATAATCAAGTATCTGTGCATACAAAAGACATTTTTCCGATCCGCTTTTCTGTGCTATCTTTCTGCACTTCTCCGAATTTTTTCTTGCAAGGCTCGGCTGACCCCCGTAAATCTCACATACCGTAAGAAGATAATAATATTTGAAGGTATATTTTACATTCGGACGCCTGTTATTCATATTTTTCAGTCTGTCACACATACTCAGTGCTGTTGTATAATTTCCTTCATAAATAGCCGCAGTCGCATAGAGGATATAAAACCGGACAAGATTTTTCGGGTTTATACTGATCCGCTCGGTTATCAGTCTGTTATATATCACATCAAGGTAATAAGATGCCTGTTTTGTGGAAAGTGTCAGAATCATATTATTTATCTTTATAAGATAATTTGAAAAATCAGAAAGTTTCGGCTCAAAGCTTTCCATAATATTGACCTCTGCCTGCAAATCCTGAATATTCCAATCAAGCATATAATTCAGTTCTTCAATTTTATGGACAAGCTCCGACCATATTTTTGAAGTATATGAGGGCATTTCATATGCTTCATTATAGTTTGCAAGAAGTGAAATATTATCATAGTTTCGCTCTACAAAATGATAGAGGAAATTCAGGGTTCCCTCCTCGGCGAGATGGAGCTTATTCAGCACCACGAACAATGTATGTTCCTTAGATATAAATGTCAAAATATTTATAAGTGAGTTTATAAACTGTTTACGCTCATACTCCACTTCCACAACAATTATATCCTCTGCCCTATCGCACTCACCCTGCATAATATAGCTTTTTATCGTGGAGCGGCTAAGATAATAAACATCCGTTTTTTCCAAAAAATCATCAAGCGGCACACGATAATAATATTTAAAATACAGTTGCTTTATCCATGAGAGAAAAGGCTCATATGCCTCCTGCATTCGCATCGAAGAAAATTCATGATACAAAAACTCAACGTCAACATTACTCTTATCCACTGCTTCCTGTATCGAGTCCATTGAAATATTAAGATTATTATAGTGCTTCACGAACAAAATACTGCTATGTTTCTGATCAAGTCCGTGTATGATGGAGTCAACAATTTTTCTGGCATAAATCTGTGTACAGGATTCCATAACAAAACCTCCAATCTGCTATACCATTATATTATAACAAATTGAACTATAATTTTCAATAAATTTTTAAATATTCGTATTTTATGCGGCGTGCCGCCGCTGTCAATCCGGAACTAATTTACTCAGGTCAATTAATCTATGGCTCGACCGTTAATTTACTCGATGAACAACAAATAAGTTTGTCATTTGTAGTTGCGGAGCGGCTCGCAGAGCCGCTCTCGATACTTTCTACCCCATTCCGACAGGCAAACTACCTATCGCGGAAACAGACTGCCCTCCACAAAAACAAAGCGAACGCAGTGAGCGAAACCGCGAATTGCCTGCGGGGGTTCCCCCGCCGCGAACATGAGAGCGGCGGCACGCCGCCGCCCGCCGCTGCTGCAACTATAGCAGACCTGCTTCTTGACGGTTTGCAAGATGCTCCTCCTCGGACTTTGCATAGTATGGAATAGCTCCCTGTTCACCATCAGCTGCTTTGTGACAGAAGTAGTAGTAATCCGTGTCTGACGGATTAACTGCCGCCTCTATTGCATCCAGCCCCGGATTACATATCGGTCCCGCCGTCAAACCGTCAATTTTGTAGGTGTCATATCTGCTGACATAATTTTTTCTGAGAGCAACAGGCACCTGATTCCGCGTCTTATACGGATAATATACCGTTGAGTCAAGCTGAAGCTTTTTGAATCCGCCCTCACCGAATTTATTCTCCCCGTCATTCGGTATTGTGTCAAGACGATTGTGAAGAATTGAGGATATAACATACATATCATCCTCATTCGCAGCCTCCGCCTGTATCAATGAAGCAAGAGTTATGACCTCCTCCATGCTCATTCCTAACTTCTCAGCTCTCTTTGCAACAGTAGACTTTTTCTCTCCCTGAACAAAACGTATCTTCGTGTGATACAACTTGTCATTATAGTTATTCAAAAATTTATAAACTACCGAAACCGGATTTTCTCCGACATAGAAATCATACGTATCAGGAAAGAGATATCCCTCAAGTTTATAATATCTTTCACTCTCGTTGTTTATATCTTTAAGGAACTCAAATTCATCGTCAAATTCATCGGAATTGCACTTCTCAAGGAATTGGTCAGCCGTACAAACCTTGTTTTCTTCAAGCAGATCAGCCATCTCCAGTATGGATATACCCTCACGAAAACGTATGCTCACTACATCCGTCCTGTTTTCAACGGTCTGAAGCTTATTTATAAGTGCCTCATAATCCTTATTCGTCTGCACCTCAAACGTACCCTTTTCAAATCCCGTTGCAGACTTTGTTAATGTGGCATAAAACTTGAAAAATGACTTATTTGTAATCAGACCTTTCTCCGAAAGAATATCCGCCACCTGATCAAGAGTAGCATTTTCGGGAATATTTATTTCCACCGTTTTCTCTTCTTCTCTTCCGACAGCAAGCATATCATTTACCCCGACCATGACATATTGACCGATCATTATCGATGCAAACACAATCATCGTAAGCCATACCGTGCGAAAAATAACCCTATTCTTCTTTGCCTTTAATTTCCGGCGTTTTTTATCAAGTCTTTTCGCCGCTCTCAGTTCACGCTTATTGAGTTGTCTTGCAGGCTCCGGCGGCTTATCACTGTAGCTTGATAAATCATTGGATATATAATCGTCCGTATCGCTCTCTATCTCTCTGCCGCTTTGCAAATCTATACTGAAATCTTTCGTTTCCTCCACCGTGGCGGCAGAATCCGCAGAGGTGCTATTCGTATTTTCAAAATCATCCTCAAAATCATCATTAAACTCAAGCCTAAAGCTTTCAATTTTTTCTCTTCTTTTCTCATCCAACTCATCACTCACAGCTAAACACCTTCTTTTTATCTCCAATCAAAAAACATCTGTTTTCGGTTATGACATAATCCATAACGGCATCATGCTCTTCATGCGGTATTTCACCCATTATGCAGCATTCATAGCATAACCCGACCGATATACCGCTGAAATCTTTCAGGAATCTGTCATAATAACCCTTACCGAAGCCCATCCTCCGCCCGCATTCATCGAATGAAAGACCGGGTACAATGCACAATGTCCTGTTGTCAGGAAACACTTTCCGACATATATTAACGTCAGGCTCGGATATCCCATACGCACCGACTGAAAGACAGTCGGTATTTTTTATAGAATAAAACTGCATATTTCCAATACTATCCGTACATCGGGGTACTGCAACCTCCATATTTTCGGAAATCAGATATTCAAGCAGCCTTACAGTGTCAACCTCCAGCAAGGGTGATGACACATAACAAAAAACCTGCCCGGGTCTTAGCATATCAATAAGTTCCGCAGTACGTACAAATATCCTTCTATCCGCAATGTTTCTTTCCTTCTTATCCATATTGAGACGCAAATCTTTGCATTGTTTTCTGAGATCCGCCTTTTTATCGGTTATGCTTTGCATTGAATTGAGTTCTTCACATTATCAGCCGTTTCCTCACCTTTGAGTACCGAAAGAAGCTCCAAGGCAAAATCTACGGACACACCCATTCCCCTTGCCGTTATAATCATTCCGTCATGCGACACAAAATCATTACGGAAATCCGCACCCTCAAGTGCCTTTTCAAATCCGGGGAAGGCAGTCGCTCTTTTTCCCTTGAGTATGCCAAGATGCCCGAGTATTGACGGAGCAGCACATATTGCCCCTATAAGCCTATTGTTTTCATAACAATACTTCACCGCATTGATAACCGTTTCGTTTTTTTCAAGATTAAGTGTTCCGGGCATACCGCCGGGAAGTATTACTGCCTCCGCAGTGTCAAGTTCCGATAGCTCGTCTGTGGTAATATCCGCCGTAACCGGGATACCGTGTGAGCTTACAATAGTTTTGCCACCGATGCCTACCGTCTTTACGTCAACCTTACCCCTTCTCAATATATCAACGGGAGTAAGTGCCTCTATTTCCTCAAACCCCTCTGCAAGAAAAACATATACCACAACAATCCGTCCTTTCAAAAGTATACATATACTATGATAATAGCATAAAATCGGCTGAGTGTCAATTTATTAGGTGATTTTCCTTATAATTGAAAATTTTCAAAAAATTGAGTGTTGAATCTTCACCTATTTGGCGTTATAATATCAATCGTGGCGGGAACAACCGCTAAATTATCACACGGAGGTTTTTTCTTATGAAAAAAATATTACGTTTCTCAACGTCTTTATTTATGATTGCAGCATTAGCTTCATGTGCAGTAATTTCCGCAGGTGCGGCTGAGCAGCCGACCATTCCCGATTGCGGTAATATTAAAGCTTATGTTATCAGCAATGGCAGCTGTGCGACTCCGGATATGTCGAAACTTAAGGACATTATCGGAAACTGTAACGGAAGCTGTGATGTCAAGACTATCACGGAACAATGTGAAAAGGCAGGCATTGATATCAATGATTTAATTTCAAAATTTGGCATTCTTCCCGATGACAGCCAATGCACAGACTGCGAAAACGGCGAATCTTCCAATCCGTCAGTACCGGAGCAGTCAACGGCACCGAGCAAGCCGTCAACTCCCGAACAGTCAACACAGCCGAGCGAACCGTCAAAAGGCGGAAACACGGATGTGCAGAAACCATCGGCTGACAGCAGTGTATCGGATTATGAAAAGCAGGTCGTTGAAATCGTAAACCGTTATCGTGCCGAAAACGGACTTAAACCCCTCACCCTAAATACGGAGTTATCAAGGGTTGCAAGACTGAAATCTCAGGATATGAAGGACAAGAAGTATTTCAGTCACACATCTCCGACATACGGAAGTCCCTTTGATATGATGAAAAAATTCGGCATAAGCTACCGCACAGCCGGAGAAAACATTGCAATGGGACAGAGAACCCCTGAAGCTGTAATGACGGCATGGATGAATTCCAGTGGTCACAGAGCCAACATTCTCAATTCCACATACACACAAATCGGTGTAGGCTATGTATCCGATGGAAATTACTGGACACAAATGTTCATATCCTAATGAAGTATTGCCGCTGTCCCGTTCGCTATGATTTTTTCAGCGGAAAGTGCTTTCACACAGCGTAAGTTTACCTGTCGGTATGAATAGGTACAACGTTGTGAGTGACTCCATAAAGTTGTTCCAATGTTCGGATAATAAAAATCAATTTCAGGTCGAGTCTAAAAGGGCTTGACCTGAATTTTTTATCACGAATTAACAAAACACATCCCGTATTTTTCGCAAAAAACATAATACCGTTATCCGTAAACGTTCATATAGACAATCGGTTAAGTTTTATCCGTATAAATACGCACCTGTTATTATCTATCGTATTCTGTTCGGCAGATAAACTAAAATTCAGAGGAATAATACCAATCTTCTTCTATTTCTGTCCAATACCCAGGGTTTTTACCCGTTGAATAAATCAAGCATATATTCGGGTAAACAAATAAAATGCTTCCGTCATCATTCTTCGTAATCCAGTCAAAATCATATTTATCAAACAGTTCATATACCGTATTATTTTCGCTGATATCCTGTACATTTTCGCCAAACTCATAGTATAGAGTTCCCCTCAATACTTCTTTCTTATCTTCAAGCATATAATCCTTACTGTGGGCAACATTGATAATACAATTATCATTAATAAATTCAACACCGTCCCGAAATGCGGATTTATCATTGGAATAAATTTCAATAATATGTTCCCCATCATATGTACCTTTAATAATATTTGTAATACCGCAAAAAAGCAGACTGTAAATAAGAGTTGCCAATAAAAGAATTAACGGTACAATACCTGCAATTTTAATAATTCTCAATCTTCTGTCTATATCCATAACTATACTCCGTTCTACAGTCAAAATATAACCGGACAAACATTCAATATCACCGAAATCAAACTAAAGAATATGATACAGCCTATCGTAAAAAACTTTTCCTTTGTATTGTCGGCGTTTTCTTTAATATACATAGTGTAGAGCAGAATTTCGGTATAGAAAATCAAGGGAACAGCTATAAACAGGATAAATGCTGTCGAACACAGAATACCAATCAAGACTGACGACATACAAAAAAATGTTTAGTGAATGGTATTTTTTTATTCTTTATCAGTCCTTTTTTTGACAACAGACATATTCTCACCGAAAAGTACACGCAAAACAGGATCAGTGATATAAAAATAATCCCTGTCAAAATATCATTTGACGCTGCTATAAAAAATTTACCCGCATCATTAATAAAAATTATCGGGTAGTAAAATTTGTTCATACCATACATACAAATCAGCTCCAATACGATTTTCTGTCCCGGTATTATTACATTTATTTTTTAACCGCAAGTGCGTAGCTTTCATCTATCAAGGGAAAAATTTCTTCAATACCTACACTGCCGTCAAGCCGTATTGTATACCAGCTTTTTTTATTCATATGATATGCCGGAAGATAGCTCACCCCGTCAACTATCTCACTTACTCTTTCCGGAAGTGTATGCAGATTGACAACGCATACCCTGCTGTCGGAGTCAAAACCTAACTTATCCATTCCGACAGTCATTATAACCGCATACCATTTTCCGCTGTCCTTTCTTCTGAGTATGGCACTGTCGGGGGATTTTTCCCAAAGAAATTCAAGACGGCTCCCGTATTTTTCTTCGGCATATTTTTCTATCCTGCTAACCAATGAATTATCATAGCTTCCTCCGATATAACAATTTTTTCGTATATCACTCAGAACCCTTTCATATTCATTCCTTACCGCACCTACAAATGTACCCTCCGACTCCGTAAGGTGCAAAACATATTCATCTCCGAGTACCTTATCCCTGACACAGGTATCAATTTCTCCGTTTTGTCCTATTTCAACAGACATTTCAAACTGACCGCTTAAAATATCAGTTGTGTATATGTATAAATCTTTTTTTCTCTCAAATCCATAATTGATAAGACTTTCAAAATTTATTCTGCTTCCGTCAAAACTAACTCTTGCCATAATATCACCTTTAACGATCACATCTTAAAAAACTTTTCATCAATTATTTCTGTTTTAACACTTCCTCCGGTAGCGTCCGCAAGCTGCTTTTCAAAATTATTCAGCACCTCCGGTGCAATATGGAAATCTATTGTTACATTTTCACCGAACTCTGTATTATCAATAACTCCGCCGTTTGACGGTATAAGTCCCGATATTTTTCCGTATCGGTTATAATCACAGCACAGACGGCATATATTACAGCTTTTCATTATAATGATACCGCCTGCCTCAAGAGCAATTTTTGCCCCTCTTGTATAAGCACGCACCAATCCTCCCGCACCGAGCAGTATCCCCCCGAAATATCTTGTAACAACAACAGCAGCATCCGTAACTCCCGATTTATTCATAACATCAAGCACAGGCACTCCCGCCGTTCCATGCGGCTCTCCGTCATCACTGCATCTCTGTATTCCCTTATCTCTGACAATATATGCATATACATTGTGGGTTGCATCCCAATGATATTTTTTCTTTTCTTCAATGAACTTAAGAGCTTCCTCTTCCGTTTTCACGGGTCGCACATAACCGATGAATTTTGACCTCTGCTCGATAAATTCATCCTGTGCTTCGTTCTCTATTGTTTTATATGACGTATCCATAAAATACCCTTTCGGAAAAAAAACGTATATACTTTTGAAGCGGTACACAGCAAAGTGTACCGCTTCATGAAAATTATTTCTGATTAATACCGTAACGTCTATTGAATCTGTCCGCACGTCCGCCTGTATCAACAAGTTTCTGTCTGCCTGTAAAGAACGGATGGCACTTTGAACAAATTTCAACACGGATATTGCTCTTTGTCGAGCCTGTTTCGATTACATTACCGCAAGCACAGGTAATTGTAGTCTGACTATACTTCGGATGAATATTCTCCTTCATTTAAATTCACCTCTTTCAATCCTGACTGAGTAACAAACGAATTATAACATATTATTATACAAATTGCAAGGCATTTTATGATTTTTTTTAAATTCTTTCAAGCTGTTATTTTTCAAAGTAAACGCAACAGAGGCACAAAAACCTGTTGCAATAAGT
>X301_European_Hare__coassemble_844_pt1 | contig 93316 bp, 80 predicted proteins | sample X301_European_Hare__metabat2_low_PE_012 | metagenome-assembled genome bin X301_European_Hare
TCCTTATGTTCGTTTAATTTTCATGTTTAGGAAATTATAAATGTCGTTTACTATAGAAAGATGGTGAAATTATGTTATCGAAGATCAGCAGCAAATATGTTTCAAATCGTGCATGGTTAAGAGATGTAGTTGGCGGCAGAGAAGTTATTTTATGCGGAGTGTCAGCACTTGAGTTTTTGGATATGTTTGTAGGCTATATGGATGAAAATAAAGTTTACGTTTATGCTAAAGAGAAGTGTTTATCAGACAATGTTGATTATAAAATAGTTAATAATTTCGATAATATAGAATATATCATCATTGGTAATGTAATGTGTACATCCTTTACTCAAACGATTAATGATATGCTTAGAAGCATTGATACAACCGATGAGGCAGCTTTGACAGAAGCATTAAGCAATTATTATTATTCAAACAGTGAAAGCTTTGATGGAATTAAAATAGAACCTGATAATATGTTGACTTTTCAAACATTAAAGCCTTTAGCTATCGAGTATTACAGTGGAGGATAAAATGACGTAACAAGAGAAGTTAATGTATGACTTTTTGGCTCGTGTTTCAAAGACAGATGCTCCAATTGTTTTCAAGGGTGGCTTAATTACGAAACTGATACTTTCTGAAAATGTGTTTGTCGCACCTCGCATGAAGTGCGTGAGTAGAAACCAAGTAATATCAAGAATACTAACATCTGATTCGGCAGCACCTCGCATGAGGTGCGTGGGTTAATTTATGATTGTATTATCGGGAGGTGATAAAGAATGAAAAAAGGCGGTAATAATTCCCATAAAAAAGAAGATGGTAAAATGGTATCAAAGGAATTGTTAAGGCTGATTGAATGGCTTGAGTTTTATGGTTTTAGCAGCAAAAAGATAATATCATTAATCAAGTACATATCAACGGGTGACAAAAAATATCTACCCTAAAGTAAACAGTCCGAACATAAAAAACACTTGCAGTAGTGCGTTAAGGCGGACTACTGCAAGCCAACAAAGATACTGCACGGTTTGATTTACCGCCTTCAGTACGTACCTTGGTTCTGCCACAAGGCGGTAAAAAATCAATATGAAGTGTAAATTATTATGAAAAAGTCGCACCTCGCATGAGGTGCGTGGGGAGAAACCAAAATAAGGAGAGGTATGACAAGGCAATCTCTGTCACACCTCGCACAGGGTTCGTGGATATTTGTGTCATATATATTCACAATTGTACTATCGGGAGGCGATAAAAAATGCAAGAAGGCGGTAATAAATCTATCAGAGGTGATGTTGACATGACCACAAAAGAGATATCAAGGCTGATCGATTGGCTAAAAAGTCACGGCCATACATACCCGGACATAGAAGAATGCATAGACTATATCAGTCAAGAAAACAATCAGACAGCCACAAATAAAAAAACAACAAACAGCGAATGATTGCAAGCCAAAATTGAACAAGAAGTATAGCACGGTTCGATTACCGCCTTACTTGCGTGTTTCAATTATGTCATAAATCGGTAAAAAAATCAAGAAGGAGTGTAAATTTAAATGAAAAAAGTTGAAAAAGTTGAAAAGCCGACAATCCGTGTTTCTGATGTCCCTAATCACTAATCCTCAACAGCACTCGAATTACAAATTTCTTTTGCCGGCTTTATAGACTGCATTCTGAATTTTTAATCATACTGTTTTCCTGTACTCATTTTGACACACTCTTTTTTCTTTTTTAATATACTTTTCTTACCCGGATTGTGTCAGGTTTTATAATACATCATAAAATTCCCGATTATAAAATTATAGCGACACACATTAATATTCAGATTTAGTTTATATAAAAGTATTGCAGCTTAAAACAATTTATGATATTATGCTATGTAGTGAGGTTTGTGGTGTCAGGATTATTTAAGGAATAAAGGGTAGGGAAGATATGGAATTGTATGAAAACAAACAAAAAATACAAAGAGCATTACTTGTCGGTATAGATACAGGAGAATATGATGCCGAGGGTTCTATTGAAGAACTGAGCGAACTTGTGGAGAGTGCCGGTGCGGATCCTGTTGCGATAGTAATGCAAAAGCGTGATAAGCCTGATGGGGCAACCTGCATAGGGTCGGGCAGACTTGAGGAAATAAAAGAATTTTGCACAGAAAATGATATTGATTTCATTGTATTTGATACAGAGCTTACGCCGACACAGATAAGAAATATAGAGCAGGAAACCGATATAAGAACGATTGACCGCACAATGCTTATACTTGATATATTTGCAATCCGTGCAAAGAGCAACGAAGGTAAGCTTCAGGTGGAGCTTGCCCAGCTTAAATATCTTATGCCCCGTTTGTCGGGCAAGGGCAGGGAAATGTCAAGACTCGGCGGCGGTGTGGGAACAAGAGGACCGGGCGAAACAAAGCTTGAAACAGACAGGAGGCATATCCGCCGCAGGATAGAATCTTTGAAGGATGAGCTTGAGCATATAACAAACCGACGCGAGCAACTTCGCTCACGCAGAAAAAAGGACGGTATTATAACCGTTGCCATCGTCGGCTATACTAATGCGGGAAAATCCACACTTATGAATACACTGACACAGGCAGGGGTTCTTTCGGAAAATAAACTGTTTGCGACACTTGACCCGACATCCCGTGCATTGAATCTTCCGAATGGTGTGTCGGTAATGATGATAGATACAGTAGGTCTTGTACGCAGACTTCCTCATCACTTGGTTGAGGCATTCAAGTCAACTTTGGAGGAGGCTGCACTTGCGGATATCATACTTAACGTATGTGATGCATCAAGTGAGGAATATAAGCTTCATCTGAAGGTTACAAATTCACTTCTTTGTGAGCTTGGATGTGAGGGCAGACCTGTTATTAAGGTGTTCAATAAATGTGACCTTGTCGGAAATCCTCTTGACCTTCCGGGGGGTAAGGACTCGGTGCGTATTTGTGCCAAAAACGGTGCGGGTATTGATGAACTTCTGAGAAAGATTGAGGAGAATTTACCCGTTAAGCTTAGACAATATACTCTTTTGCTTCCTTTTGATAAGGCATCTGTTATTGCGGTTTTACGTAAGGCGGGAGCGTTACAAAGTGAGGAGTACACCCCTGACGGTATTCTTGTAAAGGCAATAGTTGAGGAGCCGTTATGGCATCTTGTTGATGATTATTCAATAAATTTGTTAGATACTTGACAAACGAGATTAAAAGAGTTAAAATATGGAAGTACCTGTTTTTCGGAGATCATACTCCGAAAAACATATATGTGCTAATAGCTCAGCAGGATAGAGCGTTCGCCTCCTAAGCGAAAGGTCGGGGGTTCGAATCCCTTTTAGCACGGATAATTACCCTCTGCATTTTAGTCAGCAGAGGGTAATTTGCATTTTTACTGCAAAAGCTTTTATAATTTTGAAATAGTATAGTATAAAATTTCTGATTGAATATTCATAAAGGATAATGATAATAATATCTCTGAAAGAGAGGTTATTATGTATGTTCAGGCATGAAAAAATGTTATTTCACCCCGTGGCGGTTGAAAAACCGAATCCACAATATGCGGCACTTCTTCAAGAGCAGCTCGGCGGGGCTAACGGTGAATTAAAAGCCGCTATGCAATATATGTCACAAAGCTTCAGAATTAAGGATCAGGAAATAAAGGATTTGTTTCTTGACATTGCCGCAGAGGAGCTGGGGCATATGGAAATGGTTGCACAGACAATAAATCTCCTCAACGGTCATGATGTTGACGTTCAGACTGTACCGTACGGGGAAATACAGACCCATGTTTTACTCGGACTTAATCCCGGTCTTATCAATGCGTCAGGTTATTCATGGACAGGAGATTATGTATCGGTTACGGGAGATTTGTGTGCGGATCTGCTGTCAAACATTGCTTCGGAACAGAGGGCAAAGGTCGTTTATGAATATCTTTACAGACAGATAGAAGATAAAAAGGTAAAAGAAACCATTGATTTTCTTCTGAACCGTGAGGAGGCACATAATGCTATGTTCAGGGAAGCTTTCAATAAGGTACAGTCTACAGGTTCAAACCGTGATTTTGGGACGACAAAGGCAGCAAAAATGTATTTCAGTATGTCCGAGCCGTCACCATCGGGAAATCCGTTTTCTCAGACAAAGGTTGAACCTCCTGCGTTTAAGTAATAAAATAAAAGCACGCCTGCGGAAATCTCCATAGGCGTGCCTTTTTTAGAATTATTTTTATTTTGAAACGGTCGAGCGTACCATATTTGCAAAATACTCGTGAACACGCAAATCATCATTAAGCTCCGGATGAAAAGCAGTAACAAGCTGATTGCCCTGACGTGCGGCAACGATGTGTCTGTCAACGCTCGCAAGTGCTTCGGCACTGCCGGAAACGGATTCTATATACGGTGCACGGATAAAAGTCATGGGGATCTTTCCCATATCACCAAATTCCGATTCGGTATAAAAGCTGCCAAGCTGCCTGCCGTATGCATTACGAACAGCAGTAATATCCATTGTTGCAAAATGAACACGGTCATCATTTTTTATTTTCTTTGCAAGAAGCAGCAGACCGGCACACGTCCCGAATACGGGAAGCCCTTTTTCAACAGCCTCCTTTATCGGATCATAGAGTTCAAGCTCCCTCATAAGCTTGCCCTGTACGGTGCTTTCACCGCCCGGAATGATAAGACCGTCAAAGTCGTTTTCGAGATCCCTTTTTTGACGTATTTCAAAGGACGGTATACCAAGCCTTGCAAGTATCTGCTCATGCTCAATAAATGCTCCCTGCAATGCAAGTACAGCAATACGCATATATTATTTTCCTCTTTCTGCCATAAGGAGCTGAATCTCCTGCTCGTTAATTCCTACCATAGCTTCGCCGAGATCTTCGGAAAGTTCTGCAAGCATTTTAGCGTCCGTAAAGTTTGTTACAGCCTTTACGATTGCAGCGGCACGCTTTTCGGGGTTGCCGGATTTGAAGATACCCGAACCCACGAATACACCCTCTGCACCGAGCTGCATCATAAGAGCGGCATCTGCCGGAGTTGCAACTCCGCCTGCTGCAAAGTTCACAACAGGGAGTTTCTTGTTCTCATGCACATAGAGTACCAGTTCATAGGGAACCTGAAGCTGCTTTGCAACGTCAAAAAGCTCATCCTCGACCATAGAACCTATTCTGCGTATTTCTGACTGCATCATACGCATATGACGTACAGCCTGAACAACATCACCCGTGCCGGGCTCACCCTTTGTACGTATCATTGATGCACCCTCATTTATTCTTCTGAGAGCCTCGCCGAGATCCTTTGCACCGCATACGAACGGTACATCAAACTTTGTCTTGTCAATATGATATTTATCGTCAGCGGGTGAAAGCACTTCGCTTTCGTCTATATAGTCAATTTCGATAGCCTGAAGGATCTGAGCCTCTGCAAAATGACCGATACGGCATTTTGCCATAACAGGGATAGAAACCGCATTCTGTATTCCCTTGATCATCTTGGGGTCGCTCATTCTTGAAACTCCGCCTGCCGCACGGATATCCGCCGGGATACGCTCGAGAGCCATAACGGCACAGGCACCTGCCGCCTCAGCAATTTTTGCCTGCTCGGGGGTAGTAACATCCATTATAACTCCGCCCTTGAGCATCTGTGCAAGATTTTTGTTAAGCTCAAATCTGTTGTTTTCCATCTTACTTTTCTCCTTTAATCAGTTTTATACCGTAAAAATAAAAGTTCTGACAGCCTCGTTTTCGCAACATAAAACAAACCGATACAGAATCAACGTACCGATTTAATCACTTGTCGAAAGAAAGCATATCACATATACCTATATATTTGGTATGATTTAGTATATATCATTTCGACATATTTGTCAATAGCTGTTGTTATAATAATTCCTGTAAAAATGGGAAAAAGCGGAGGAGATCATTGATAATCCGAATGTAAAACCTTTCTGTCCGCAGGGTATTGTCCTTTTTTTATCTATGTTGTATAATATACAAAAATAATATAAGGGAGAATGAATATGGATAAGGGAGAATGAATATGGCTTATATATACGCAATGAGCGATATACACGGATGTCTTGATGCCTTTGAGGATTCGCTGTCACTTGTTGATCTGTCGGGTGATAATAAGCTTGTGCTGTTGGGTGACTATATACACGGTCCCGACAGCTTCGGAGTGCTTGACAAAATCATGAGGCTTCAGCAAAAGTACGGAAGCCATAAGATAATTGCATTGCTGGGAAACCATGAGGAAATGGCACTTGACGGAACGTGGCCGATACAGGCGGGCAGACATGATTATGATAACGAAGAAAACGAAAATGATGAAAAATATCTGATATGGATGGAGGATCTGCCGAGATATTATTCGGAAGGGAATACAATATTCGTTCATGCCGGGATTGATGAGGAATTGGGGGAATTGTGGGAATGGACAGATGATTATATATATACGGAGAAATTTCCGGCTCAGACAGGCAAATTTTTCGGTGATTTAAAGATAGTTGCCGGTCATGCAGGTACATTCACTTTGGCAGGTGATGAAAGATTTCATGATATTTATTTTGATGGTGAGAGTCATTATTACATAGACGGAAGCGTTCTTGACAGCGGAGTTATTCCCATTATAAAGGTGGATATGAAAAAGAATAAATATTACAAGGTGACGGATTCGGGGGACTTCCCGATATTGCCCTATGATGAGGAATGTTAAATTTCCCGGAATTATTTTTGAAAATATGTTCTGCTCCGAACTATTCATGCAGTCATATCAGTTTATCCGGCTGCTGTGTTTTTGGACAGATTGATGAACAAAATGTAAATAATTATTCAATTGCCGCAAAGCTTCATTAAAAAATAGGCAAAACACTATAAATGGCTGTAAATAAATGTGTAATAATGTTTGAAGTTTATGAAAGTATAGTGTATAATATCTATTATGGCGGTCGGTAATTATGAATTGAGGTAAATGGTCTGCCATAGAATGAGGAAGAAGGAATAAAATGGATATTATTGATTTTCATACTCATGTATACCCGGAAAAAATCGCACAAAAGGCAACAGACAGCACCTGCGGTTTCTATCAGCTCGAAACAGAGCTTACGGGTACATCCGCAACATTGCTTGAGGAGGGGAAAAAAGCAGGCATATCAAAATTTGTTCTGTTGCCTGTTGTTGTAAAGGCGGAGCAGACACATTCAATAAACGAATTTATTATTGAAGAGGTAGGGAAGCATAGTGAATTTTACGGTTTCGGTGCAATGCATATCCTGACGGAAAATCCTGTTGAGGAGATAGAGTTTATCCGTAAATTGGGTCTTAAGGGGATAAAGCTTCACCCCGATATACAGGGCTTCGCAATAGATGATCCGGGATTATTTCCGATTTTTGACTGTTTGCAGGGCAGACTCCCCCTTCTTGTTCACTGCGGCGATCCGAGATATGATTACTCACATCCACGCAGGCTAAGAAAAGTAATTGATAACTTTCCGCATTTACAGATTATAGCCGCACATTTAGGAGGATGGTCGGTGTTCGATGATGCACTGAAATATCTTGTTGATACGGACTGCTTTGTTGATATGTCAAGCTGCTTTAATGTGATACCTCCGGAAAGCATAGAAAGGTATATAAAAGCCTATGGTGCGGAGCGTGTTGTATTCGGAACGGATTTTCCGCTGTGGAAGCCGAAAGAGATAGTTGACGATTTCATGAAGCTGAACCTTACGGCGGAGGAAAAGGAAAAAATTGCTTTTAAAAATGCTTTGCGTATATTGGAGGGTATGGAATAGGTTTCGGTCTTACGGTGCAAAAAATTCAACTCTTTAAAGAATTGAATTTTTTGCAGGAGAATTATATTTAACTTGCATTTTAATATCGCTATATGTTATAATTAACTCGGTTTTTTTATTGCAATATGCATAAATCGAAAATGCGTTGAGCAAAAATAAAATTCCGGGAAATAATATAGACTTATTTGTGTTTGCATTTTTCGGAAGGAGGGATGATATGGCAAGTGAGTTTATAAAAGCTGTTTTGGCGGCTGAAGAGGAATGTAAAAGCAAAGAACTTCAGGCGGCAAAGCAGGCTGAGGAAAAGAAGCAAAAGGCAAAGACGGATTCTGCAAGACTTATCTCCGATGCACGAAAGCAGGTTGAAAAAATGCTTGAGGACGACAGACAGTCGATAAATACAAGCACCGGGCAAAGGTTGGAAAAGGAAAGAAAGCATATTGATGAAGAATGTGCAGACCTTTCAAGGACGGCAGAAAAAAATCTTGATAAAGTCACTGAATTGGTTATGAAATCTCTTGTAGGGCATTAACCATGACAAACGGAAAAGTGTGGTGATGAAAATTTGGCAAAGCTAAAAATGAAAACCGTAAGTATTATTGCTCTGAAAAAAGACAGGAAACGTCTTTTGGAGCATTTGCAGGACAGTTCGCTTGTTCATATCCGATATAATGACGATGCGGAGGAGGGTTTTGAGCGTACCGACACCTCTGCACAGCTTCAGCAGTTTGAAAAGAATGAAGCACTTACGGCTCAGGCACTGAAGATTCTTGATAAGGTATCGCCTGAGAAAAAAGGACTGCTTGCATCATTCAAGGGCAGAAAGGAAATTGAGCCCGAATATATAGGCAGGATAGCCTCGGATTCGGCAAAGGTTATCGGAATATGTACAAAGATATGTGAGCTTGATAAGCAGATTTCCGATATTGCTGCCGAAAGGGTGAGAGTGAAAACTCAGCTTTCACAGCTTGAAGCATGGAGAAATCTTGATATTCCGATGAATACTGCCGATACTGCTTCTACCGCAGTATTTATAGGAACATTTCCTAAAATGTTTGATGACAAAACGCTTTCGGAAACATTGGCGGCAGAGTGTCCCGAACTTATATTTGAGTTTGAATTGTTTTATTCTTCCGCAAATTTGACTTGTGCGGTAATATATACTCCGAAAAGTCAGAAAGAAATAGCGGAGGATATACTTCGTACTATGGGATTTTCCCGACCGCTTAATCCTACATCACGAACACCTGCTGAAAAATCACGCAGGCTGACAGAAAAGGATAAGGAGCTTGAAAGCAAAGCAGATGCTGTACGGAAGGAAATAGGGGGATATGTAAAGTACAGGGAGGATATTCTGAATACTCAGGATTATTTCTCCATGCGAGCGGAAAAATACAGGGTTATATCAACTCTCGACCAGACAAAGCATATTTTTATACTTTACGGCTATGTTCCCGAGGAGGATTGTCAAAAGCTTGAAGAAATATGTGCAAGAGCTTCTGACAGTTGTATCGTTGAATTTGGAGAAGCAGATGAAAACGCTCCCGTAAAGCTGAAAAACAACAGCTTTGCAGAGCCGGCTGAAAGCATAGTTACAATGTATTCTCCGCCCTCGCATGAGGATATTGATCCTACTCCGCTGCTTGCGTTTTTCTTCTATTTCTTTTTCGGAATGATGTTTTCCGACGCAGGATACGGACTTTTGCTTATTATAGCGACAACTGTTGCAATAAAAGTATTCAAGCCTGACAGAAATATGAGGAATAATTTAAGATTATTCCGTAATTGCGGATATTTTACCGTTTTATGGGGGCTTATTTTCGGAAGTATTTTCGGTGATGCCCCGGCGGTAGTATATAAGCTTGTGACAGGTAATGAGATTACAATGCAGCAGCTTCTGCCTTATCCCATTCTTGATACACAGAAGGACGCACTGATGATAATGATTTTGTCAATAGCATTGGGGCTTGTCCATATTCTTGTCGGCATGGGCTGTAAGTTTTATATTTGTATGAAGCATAAAAAATATAAAGAGGCATTTTTTGATACAGGCTTGTGGATGACAATGCTCATAGGCTTTGCAGTGCTTGCGGCAGGTATGGTACTCGGAGAGATATATATTTATATCGGTGCGGGAATAGCGATAGCTTCGGCTTTGGGTCTTGTTCTGACACAGGGCAGAGAGAAAAAGGGATTTTTCGGAAAGTTAATCGGAGGAGTTGCTTCTCTGTATGATATAACAGGTTATATAAGCGACCTTCTCAGCTATTCAAGACTTCTTGCACTCGGACTTACAACGGGTGTTATGGCTCAGGTGTTCAATATGCTTTCCACACTTATGGGAACAAGCGTATTCGGAATAGTCTTTATGATTGTAATTTTCCTTGTTGGTCATGCTATTACAATCGGTCTTAATGCACTCGGCTCTTATGTGCATACCATGCGTTTGCAGTATGTGGAAATGTTCAGTAAATTCTATGAGGGCGGCGGCGTACCATTCAAGCCGTTTTCACTGAACAGTAAAAATTTCAAAATCAAAAACAGTAAAGAATAAAATTAATTATTTCGGAGGTAAATATTATGAACGGTGTACTTTTTGCTATTTTGGCGGCTACAATTGCAACAGTCCTTGCAGGAATAGGTTCTGCAAAGGGTGTAGGTGGTGCGGCACAGGCATCAATGGGAGTTCTTTCGGAGGATTCCTCAATGTTCGGTAAAATGCTTGTGCTTACACTTCTTCCCGGTACTCAGGGTCTTTACGGCTTTATCGTAGGATTTATTATAATGATAAGGTGTGGTATTCTCGGCGGAACAGAGCCGACTTTATTACAGGGTCTTTCATATGTAGCGGCTTCTCTTGCAATAGGTATCGGCGGTCTTGTATCCGGTATTGCACAGGGAAAGGCTGCTGTTTCGGGTATTTCAATGTGTGCAAAGGACGGAAGTAACTTCTCAAAAGCAATGGTATCTGTAACGCTCGTTGAGATTTATGCACTTCTTGCGTTTATCGTTTCTCTTCTTATGGTAATTTCCATTCCCGGAATAAATATGTAAGAATTGAGATAAAAAGCTTACTGTAAAGGTGGGAAACGAATGAGCAGCGGTGAAAAAATACTGTCAAGCATAAAAAAAGAAAGCGAAGAGAGAATAGCAGCATTAACCGAGGATGCGGATGAGGTGTATAATGAAGCGATAAAGAAAGCCGAAAAGCAGGCTGAGGAGATTCGGCACAACGGTGAGCATAAGGTTCAGCTCCAGTCGGAAAAACTCCTAAAGGCATATAAAAGCCGTGCCGAGCTTGAAAGAAGAAATTCCTTGCTCAAAACAAAGCGTGAGCTTATCGAAAAGGCTTTCGGGCATATATACGAATGTATGCTCAGTCTTAAGGACGACGAATATTTTGAGCTTGTGTCGGGGCTTGCTTCCTCTCTCGGGGAAATAAACGGTACTGTATATTTTAATTCCCGTGACCTGAGAAGGCTGCCGAAGGATTTTGCAAAGACCCTCGGCAGGGGAAAGAATGGTATTGAAATATCTCAAACTCCCGATGACGGAATTGACGGAGGTTTTATTCTCAAAAACGGAGATATAGAGGAAAATATGACTTTTTCTGCCGTTCTTTCCGACAGACGTGAGGAAATCGAGGATATGATAAGCAGAGAGCTTTTCAGAGATTAGGGGGAATTTATATGAAATTGTCGTATGAATTTTCTGTAGGTTCGGTTCGTGCAAGGGAAAAAAGACTTTTTACAAATGCCGAGCTTGAGCAGATGTTAAATCTGAAAAGTGAAAACGAACTTGTAAGATTCCTCAAAGATAAGGGATACGGAGATGGTGAAACTGTATCAGCAATTGTGGAAAGCAATACAGAACAAATGTGGAAATATATCGAGAGCATTGTTCCTGATTTTTCAATATTTAAGCCTTTTTTGCTTAAAAATGATATTCATAACATAAAAACAATATTAAAAGGCATAATGTACAGAAAGGAATTTAGTGAACTTCTTATCTATCCGTGCAGGATAAATACTGCTGAAATAAAGACGGCAATAGAAAATAAGAAATTTGATAAATTGCCGGAAGAAATATCAGAACCTGTTGCAAAAGCTTATGATCTTCTTGCAAAGACAGCCGATTCAAGACTTAGCGATGCGGTTATTGACAGGGCAGCACTCGAAATTATGATAGAGGAAGGTAAAAATTTAAAATCGGCTTTTCTTGAAGAGTATTTCAATACTGTTGCCTTTTATGCAAATATAAAAACGGCACTGAGGGATTCTTTGTTTAAGCCGACAACCGAATATCTTGATAATGCTTTATGCGAATGTGAGGGCTTTGACAAGCAAAAGGTTATTTCCAAGACATTGGCAGGAAATGAGGTGCTTATAAGATATCTTGAAAAGCTTCATTCATATGACTGCGATAAGGCAATGGAATGTTTTGCAAAGAGTGCAGGAGAATTTGAAAGATTTGCGGATAATAAGCTTATGGGACTTGCAAGAGATATGTGTAAGTTGACAAGCGAAGGACCGGAGCCGATTTTCGGATATTATCTCGGCTGTGAATATGAAAGACAGGCGATAAATATAATTTCGAGCGGCATTATAACGCAGACCGCTCCCGACAAGATAAGAGAAAGGCTGCGTGATATGTATGGTTAAAAATATTGCGGTTATGGGTGATAAAGAAAGTATAAAGGGTTTTTCGGCAGTTGGAATTGATGCGGTAGTATGTGATGAACCGACAGAGGCAACAACAGTATTCAAAGAAATTATCGAAAAGGATAAATATGCTGTTATATATATTACCGAAGAACTTTTTGAGCAGGCTCATAAGGAAATAGAAAGATATTCGGAATCGGCTGTGCCGGCAGTTATACCAATCCCCGGAGCTAAAGGAAATACGGGTATAGGAAGTGCAAGACTTTCATCATTTGTCGAGAAAGCAGTCGGTTCGGATATACTGTTCAAATAAAGAGGTGTGAGATTTGACAAGCGGAGTTATTACAAAAGTTGCAGGCCCTCTTGTTGTTGCAGAGGGAATGCGAAATGCAAATATGTTTGACGTTGTCAGGGTAAGCAGTCACAGGCTTATCGGTGAGATAATAGAAATGCACGGCGATAGGGCAAGTATTCAGGTTTATGAGGAAACCTCGGGACTTGGTCTGGGTGAGGCGGTTGAATCTACGGGGGCACCGCTTTCCGTTGAACTCGGTCCGGGACTTATCGGAGCAATTTATGACGGAATACAAAGACCGCTTAACGAAATAATGAAAGTGGCGGGAAATAACCTTACAAGAGGTGTTGAAGTACCATCGCTTGACCATAATAAAAAATGGCACTTTGTACCCAAAGTGAAAAAGGGAGATAAGGTTGTTTCCGGAGATGTTATCGGTACCGTCAGGGAAACCAATGCGGTACTGCATAAAATACTTGTACCGAATAAGGTATCGGGTACTGTTAAGGATATCAAAGAGGGCGATTTTACAATAGACGATACCGTTGCCGTGCTTGAAAAGGACGGTAAGACGGAGAATGTAAAAATGGCTGTAAAATGGCCTGTGCGTGTGGGCAGACCGTATAAGAAAAAGCTTTCCCCCGATATTCTTCTTACGACAGGTCAGCGTACCATTGATACGCTTTTCCCGATAGCAAAGGGCGGTGTTGCCGCTGTTCCGGGGCCGTTCGGTTCGGGAAAAACAGTCGTACAGCATCAGCTTGCAAAGTGGGCGGCTGCTGATATTATAGTATATATAGGCTGCGGCGAGCGTGGTAATGAAATGACAGATGTTCTGAATGAATTTCCTGAGCTTAAAGATCCGAGAACCGGTAATTCCCTTATGGAAAGAACGGTGCTTATAGCGAATACATCGGATATGCCTGTTGCGGCTCGTGAGGCATCTATCTATACGGGTATTACAATAGCTGAGTATTTCAGAGATATGGGATATACCGTTGCACTTATGGCGGATTCCACTTCACGTTGGGCGGAGGCTTTGCGTGAAATGTCGGGACGACTTGAGGAAATGCCCGGCGAGGAGGGATATCCGGCATATCTCGGCAGCAGACTTGCACAGTTCTATGAAAGAGCAGGCCGTGTTATCGTAAACGGAACAGGAGATACAGAGGGTGCGTTATCGGTTATCGGTGCTGTTTCACCTCCGGGCGGTGATATATCGGAGCCGGTATCTCAGGCGACTTTGAGAATTGTAAAGGTATTCTGGGGACTTGATGCAGGACTTGCATATAAGCGTCATTTTCCGGCTATAAACTGGCTTACAAGCTATTCACTTTACACCGATCAGCTTGAAGCGTGGTATAAGCAGAACGCTTCCGAGGATTTTATGGAGTTGCGGGGCAGGCTTATGTCGCTGTTGCAGGACGAAGCAGAGTTGCAGGAAATTGTAAATCTTGTAGGTATGGACGCTCTTTCCTCACCTGACAGACTTAAACTTGAAACAGCAAGGGCAATACGTGAAGACTATCTGCATCAGAATGCATTTGATCCTGTTGATACCTATACTTCACTTAAAAAGCAGGTTCTTATGATGAGGGCAATACTTCTATGCTATGATAAATCGCTTGAGGCACTTGAAAAAGGTGCAAATATTGATCTGCTTGTAAGTATGCTTGTAAGAGAGAGAATAGGCAGACTTAAATATGAGGAGGAGCAGAATGTCGAGCAGGAATTTGACTCGATTAGTGCAATTCTCGAACAGGAAATAAAGGACGTGCTTGAAAGGAGTGAGGACTGATGCCTAAAGAGTATCGTACAATAAGAGAGGTTGCAGGTCCTCTTATGATGGTTACGGACGTAGAGGGAGTAACCTATAATGAGCTTGGTGAAATTGAACTCCCGAACGGAGATATACGCCGCTGTCAGGTACTTGAAATAGACGGAACTAATGCCCTGGTTCAGCTTTTTGACTCTGCGGCAGGAATTAATCTTGCAGAGTCTAAGGTAAGGTTTATAGGAAAATCAATGGAACTGCCCGTATCGGGAGATATGCTTTCGAGAGTGTTTGACGGTCTGGGAAATCCTATTGATGACGGTCCGGCAATAATTCCCGAAAAAAGGCTTGACATAAACGGTACACCGATGAATCCGGCGGCGAGGGACTATCCACAGGAGTTTATACAGACGGGTATTTCGGCAATAGACGGTCTTAATACGCTTGTACGAGGACAAAAACTGCCTATATTTTCGGCATCGGGACTTCCCCATGCACAGCTTGCGGCACAGATTGCAAGACAGGCGGCTGTTCGTGGAAAAGACGAACAGTTTGCGGTTGTATTTGCCGCTATGGGTATAACATATGAGGAGTCGGACTATTTTGTTCAGTCTTTCAAGGAAACAGGTGCTATTGACAGAACGGTAATGTTTGTAAACCTTGCAAACGACCCGGCAATTGAGAGAATAGCAACTCCGAGAATGGCTCTTACGGCGGCTGAATATCTTGCTTTTGACATGGGTATGCACGTACTTGTCATTATGACGGATATTACGAACTATGCGGACGCACTCCGTGAAGTATCTGCTGCGAGAAAGGAAGTGCCGGGCAGACGTGGTTACCCAGGATATATGTACACTAACCTTGCGACACTTTATGAACGTGCAGGCAGACAAAAGGGTAAGAGTGGTTCTATCACGCTTATACCTATTCTGACAATGCCCGAAGATGATAAAACTCACCCGATACCCGACCTTACGGGATATATCACAGAGGGACAGATAATACTGAGTCGTGAATTGTATCGAAAGGGCATAACGCCGCCTATTGATGTTTTACCGTCGCTTTCACGTCTTAAGGATAAGGGCATAGGCGAGGGACGAACAAGGGGGGATCATGCCGCAACGATGAATCAGCTTTTCTCTGCTTATGCAAGGGGAAAGGACGCAAGAGAGCTTATGATAGTTTTAGGTGAGGCGGCACTTACTGATATAGATAAGAAATATGCGGAGTTCGCCGAGGCATTCGAGAGGGAATACGTTTCTCAGGGATATACGACGAACCGTTCGATTGAGGAAACACTTGATATAGGTTGGAAGCTTCTGCATATTCTTCCGAGGACGGAGTTGAAGAGAATAAAAGAAGATATGCTTGACGAATACTACGGAAAGCAATAGGATCGGGAGGACATAGCATGGCAATAATGAATGTAAACCCGACAAGAATGCAGATGACCAAGCTTAAAAAGCAGTTGCTGACCGCAAGACGCGGACACAAAATGCTAAAAGACAAGCGTGACGAGCTTATGCGGCAGTTTATCGAAAAGGTGCAGGAAAACAAACGGCTGCGTGATAAGGTAGAGAAAGAACTTGCAATGTGCAGTGCACATTTTGTAAATGCCGGTGCAGTTATGAGCAAGAAAGCTCTTGAGTCCTCGCTTATGTCGTCTAAGCAGCAGACAGGTATTGACGTAAGGTCTAAGAATATAATGAGCGTAGATGTTCCTGTGTTTAATGCAGTTACCGAAAGTCCGAATGAATCTGATATTTTCCCCTACGGATTTGCTTTTACGTCATTTGAACTTGACAATGCCGTAATGTCAATAAAAAAGCTTTTGCCCGATATGATAAGGCTTGCGGAGCTTGAAAAATGCTGTGAACTTATGGCGGCGGAGATTGAGCGGACAAGAAGACGTGTTAATTCTCTTGAACACGTTATGATACCGAGGTATGAGGAAACTATAAAATACATTTCAATGAAGCTTGAAGAAAATGACAGGAGCAGCCGTACACGGCTTATGAAGGTCAAGGATATGCTGCTTGACAAAGCACATAATTATTCGGAAAGATACTAAAATAAAAAAATTGAGCAACCGTGAGTTCCGGCTGCTCGATTTTTTTATTCAATTTTAAGCATTTATTATATCCTCTATGCTGTCAAGTATTCTGTCAACACTTACGAGGTATTTTTTATCCATGTTATATATTTTATTTATTGCGGACTGCTTATAAAATTCCTCGCCTATTTCGTCATGTATGCCGAGCAGGTAGTCGGTCGAGGTATCAAGGAGAACGGCAATATTTTTGAGTGTAGATATAGATACACCGGCTTCGCCGCTTTCGACATTGGCGAGAAAACGGGTGCTGACAGACAGCAGTTCGGCAAGTGCCTCACGGGTTAAGCCATGTTCTTTTCTTTTTTCTCTTATACGTTGTCCGAGTATTACATTTATTTCCTTTTTCATGATGTGTTACCTCATTTATTACTCATTATAATACATTATAATATGAAATGATACTTCATAAAATGCGATATTAAGCACTTGACAAATGAATAAATAGTTCATATAATAGTTGTATGGAGATATTTTATGATATTTCCTCAATAAAATACATAATTGGAGGTATGAAAATGAAAAAGTTTTTTAAAAAAACCGGAACAGTATTACTTGCTGCTGCACTGCTTGCAGGTACAACGGCTGTTGCTTTGCCGCAAATGATAGACAGCGGTATTACGGCAGATGCGGCAAGAACAACTGACGACGGTTTTGTATGGGTGGAAGATTATGAATACGAGGGTATAGGAATTGAGGATTATATCGGAACAGGCGGAGATGTGGTTATTCCTAATGAAATTGATGGTAAACCTGTCAAGGTATTATATGATTGGGTATTTTCCAATTGTACAACACTGACAAGTGTATTTATACCGGAAAATATTGAAAGCATATACAATGTTTCTACATTTGACAATAGTCCTGAACTGACAGCGTTTTATGTTGATATTAATAACGAGAGGTTTTCGTCCGAAAACGGAGTTTTATTCAATAAGGACAAAACTGTTTTATTAGACTGTCCTTCAGCCGGAAAGAGTGTATATGAAATACCTGGCAGTGTTAAGGAAATCAGTGAAGGTGCATTTTTTGGTTGTGTCGGACTGACAGATATAACAATACCGAATGGTGTTACATCTATAGGTTGGGGTGCATTTGCACGTTGTAGTGCATTGACAGATATAACAATACCGAATAGTGTTACTTCCATAGGTGACGGTGCATTTGGATATTGTACCAAAATGACAAATATAACAGTACCCGATAGTGTTATATCTATAGGATCTGATGCGTTTGATGATACAGCTTGGTACGACTCTCAACCCGATGGTATGGTATATGCCGGAAAAGTTGCTTATAAGTATAAGGGAGAAATGCCGGAAAATACAATAAGTATTTTAAAATCAGACACAAAAGGAATTGCAGGAAGTGCATTTAGTGGTTGTACAGGACTTATCGGAGTAACCATACCGGACAGTGTTATAACCATAGAGAGGTATGCATTTCATGATTGTAGCAATTTGAAGAAAGTGAGTATACCTAACGGTGTTACGTTGATAGGGGATGGAGCATTTGGAGACTGTATCAGTTTAACAAATGTGAACATATCTGATAATGTTACAGAAATAGGTGACGATGCATTTTCGGGTTGTTCTGAATTGACAAGCATAACAATTCCAAATAGTGTTACGTGGATAGGTTTTGGTGCATTTTTGGGTTGTGCCAAATTGACAAGCATAACAATTCCAAATAGTGTTACGTGGATAGGTTATGCTGCATTTGATGGCTGTGACGATCTTACAATATATGGCTATGTAGATTCTATGGCGGAAAGTTATGCAAATAATTATGGTATTACTTTTGTGTCAATAGATGGGGAACCGAGTGAAGAACCGAGCGTGGAGCCGAGTGAGGAGCCGAGCGTGGAGCCGAGTGAAGAACCAAGCGAGGAACCGAGCGAAGAACCAAGCATAGAGCCGAGTGAAGAGCCGAGTGAGGAACCAAGTGTAGAGCCGAGTGAGGAGCCAAGCGAGGAACCGAGCGAAGAACCGAGCGTGGAGCCGAGCGAAGAGCCAAGCGAAGAACCAAGCGAAGAACCGAGCGAAGAACCGAGCGTGGAGCCGAGTGAAGAACCAAGCGAAGAGCCGGGTGAAGAACCAAGCGAAGAACCAAGCGTGGAGCCGAGCGAAGAATCGAGTGAGGAGCCGAGCGACGAGCCGGGTGAAGAACCGAGCGTGGAGCCAAGCGAAGAACCAAGCGTAGAGCCAAGCGAAGAACCGAGTGAGGAGCCGAGTGAAGAACCGAGCATGGAGCCGAGCGAAGAACCAAGCGTAGAGCCGAGTGAAGAACCAAGCGAAGAACCGAGTGAGGAGCCAAGCGAGGAGCCGAGCGAGGAACCAAGTGAGGAGCCGAGCGAAGAGCCAAGCGAAGAGCCGAGTGAGGAACCGAGCGATAATACGACACTTACAGATGAGTACACAAATATTACCGTAAGTGGAGCAATACCGGAGGGTGCAACGCTTGTGGTAAGACCGCTTACTTACCCTGTAAGCGAAAGTCCGGTTGTTGATATGTATGATATAACCCTTGTGGATTCGGAAAATGTTGCCGTACAGCCTGACGGAACAATAAAAATATCCATACCAAGCGATAGGGACGACTGTAAGGTGATGTGGATACAGGATGACGGTACAAAAACCGATATGGATGCAACTGAGAAATTACAATTAATGATGGAAAAATTGATAGATAATGACGTTACAAAAACCGATATGAATGCAACATACGAAAACGGATATTATGTATTCACAACCGATCATCTTTCGCTATATACTGTTGAATTGAAAAATCCTATTCCGATGTATCCTACATCTGACCCCGATGATAAAACCGACAGTAAACCCGACAATAAGCCGACAAATCCCACGGATAACCAAACAAGCGGCGGTACAAACAATACACCCGGCAATACCCCCGCAGATAATACAAATACAAATACCAACACAAATACCGACACAAATACCGATGTGCTGCAGACAGGCGACAACGGAATAATGTTTGTGCTTGCGGCATTTGCGGCTATTGCATCGGGTGCGGCAATTACAATATTTAAACGCCGCAAAAAGACAGAAAAATAATTTAAAGTTTATTTGAATAATAACTGTACATACCGCCTCAGCGATAAGACTGACGGCGGTATTTTTTTATGTATATATTCTTCTATACTTATGTGGTATACTTTATGCCTGTTATAAAATTAAAATAATTATTATGAGGTTTTTGGAAATTTTTGCGGTTATTTTAAATCACTTGCACTTTATAACCGAAAAGTGTACAATGTAGATATCTTGATGAAATATTTTTGTTTATAGGAAATATTAATGTGCATATGTTACATTATTTCAGAAAAGAAAAATATATTTATGAACGGAGGCAGAAAAATGGCGGATTTTAAGAAGCTGGCAAGGAAGATTTGTTGTATATCTCTTGCGGCGTTATTGGCCGGCGGCAGTGTGGCTGTTGATGCACCGCGAATGATGGGCGGCGGCATTACGGCAGAGGCGGCAGGCGAGGGAACAACCGATGACGGCTTTAAATGGGAAGAAAACGAGGACGGCAGCGTAACAATTACAGGTTATACCGGAAACGACGGAGAGGTTGCTGTTCCGTCCGAAATTGACGGTAAGTCTGTCACATCAATAGGCAGTTATGCATTTAAAGGCTGCACAGGACTGACAAATATAACGATACCCGGCAGTGTTACGGAGATAGGCAGTTCGGCGTTTTATGGCTGCACAGGACTGACAAGCGTAACCATACCCGACAGTGTTACAGAGGTAGGCAGTTCGGCGTTTTCCGGCTGCACGAGACTGACAAGCGTAACGATACCCGGCAGTGTTACAGAGGTAGGCAGTTCGGCGTTTTCCGGCTGCACGGGACTGACAAGCGTAACGATACCCGGCAGTGTTACGTAGATAGGCAGTTAGGCGTTTTATGGCTGTACAGGACTGACAAGCGTAACGATACCCGGCAGTGTTACGTAGATAGGCAGTTAGGCGTTTTATGGCTGTACAGGACTGACAAGCGTAACGATACCCGGCAGTGTTACGGAGATAAGCAAGTGGGCGTTTTTAGATTGTACAGGACTGACAGAAGTAACCATACCCGATAGTGTTACGTCAATAGGCAGTAGGGCGTTTTGGGGCTGCACAGGACTGACAAGTATCAATGTTGATAAGAATAACGAGAATTATTTGTCTGAAAGCGGTATTGTATTTAACAAAGACAAGACTTCTCTGATAGTATATCCCGCAGGTAAGAAAGGTGCCTACACTATACCCGGAAGTGTTACGGAAATAGTTATGGGTGCGTTTGCATATTGCACAGAGCTGACAAGTATAACAATTCCTGACAGCGTTACATCAATATACAGTATGGCGTTTGAAAGCTGCACAGGACTGACAGAAGTAACGATACCCGACAGTGTTACGTGGATAGGTGTTTAAAAATTGCACAGGACTGACAAGCGTAATGATATCCGACAGTGTTGCGGAGATATGCAGCGGGTTGTTTAAGGGCTGCACGGGACTGACAAGTATAACAATACCTGACGGTGTTACGGAGATAGGTATAACGGTGTTTTCCGGCTGCACAGGACTGACAAGCATAACAATACCTGCAAGTGTTACTGAGATAGGTGATAGTGCATTTGCCGGATGTGACAATATTGTTATTAACGGTTATAGCGGCAGTTATGCCGAAACTTACGCAAATGAAAACGAACTTGCTTTTGCTGCAATAGATGCTGTAACAGCCGATGATTACGAATGGGAAGAAAACGAGGACGGCGGTGTGACGATAACAGGTTATACCGGAAACGGCGGAGATGTTGTTATTCCTTCCAAAATGGACGGAAAGCCTGTTACATCAATAGGTGATGTTGCGTTTTTCGAATGCACAGGATTGACAGACATAACCATACCCGACAGTGTTACATCAATAGGTTATAGTGCGTTTATCGAATGCACAGGATTGACAAGTGTAACCATACCCGACAGTGTTACGGAGATAGGCTTGGGTGCGTTTGCCTACTGCACAGGATTGACAGAAATGAATGTTGATCAAAATAACGAAAGCTACACATCCGAAGATGGTGTTTTATTTGACAAAAATAAAACTGCTTTGCTGATATGTCCCGCAGGTAAGGAAGGTGCATACACTATACCGGACAGTGTTACATCAATAAATGATGGTGCGTTTGCATATTGCAAAGGACTGACCGATGTAACAATACCTGCGAGTGTCACAGAGATAGGTTCTGTTGTATTTGACGGATGCGACAATGTTGTTATTCACGGCTATAGCGGCAGCTATGCGGAAACATATGCAAATGAAAACGAACTTACTTTTGCTGCAATATATGCCGATTACGAGTGGTAAGAAAACGAGGACGGCAGTGTAACAATTACAGGTTATACCGGAAACGGCGGAGATGTTGTTATTCCTTCCAAAATTGACGGAAAGTCTGTTACATCAATAGGTAATTCGGCGTTTTTGGATTGCTCGGGACTTACAAGCATAACCATACCCGACAGTGTTACGAAGATAGGTACTATGGCGTTTAGAAATTGCACAGGACTTACAAGCATAACCATACCCGACAGTGTTACAGAGATAGGTATTGCGGCATTTGCATATTGCACGGGACTGACAAATATCAATGTTGATAAGAATAACGAAAATTATTTATCTGAAGATGGTATTCTGTTTAACAAAGACAAGACTGCTCTGGTAGAATATCCCGAAGGCAAGAACGGTGCTGCCTACACTATACCCGGCAGTGTTACGTCAATATGTGCTTTAGCATTTGCAGGCTGCACAGGATTGACAAGTATAACAATTCCGGACAGTGTTACGGAGATAGGTGGTTTGGCGTTTTATGGCTGCACAGGACTGACAAGTATAACAATTCCGGACAGTGTTGCAGGAATAGGCATGAGTGCGTTTGCTATGTGCACAGGACTGACAAGTATCGATGTTGATAAGAATAACGAAAATTATTTATCAGAAGATGGTGTTCTGTTTAACAAAGACAAGACTTCTCTGATAGCATATCCCGGAGCCAAGAATGGTGCCTACGCTATACCCGACAGTGTTACATCAATAAGTAATTATGCGTTTGCAAATTGCACAGGACTGACAAGTATAACAATACCTGCAAGTGTTACCGAGATAGGTGATGGTGTATTTGACGGAAGCGACAATATTGTTATTCACGGTTATAGTGGCAACTATGTCGAAACATATGCAAATGAAAACGGTTTAACTTTTGTTGCAATAAGTGATGAACCGAGTGATGAGCCGAGCGAAGAGCCGAGCGAGGAACCAAGTGATGAGCCGAGCAAGGAACCGACAAATCCCACGGATAATCAGACAAGCGGAGATACAGGCAATACACCTGATAATGACAACACAAATACTGATATGCCACAGACAGGCAACAACGGAATTATGCTTGCACTTGCGGCGTTTGCGGCTATGGTATCGGGTGCAGTATTGACATTATTCAGACGCAAGAAAAAGACGGAAAAATAAAAGCACTAAATATGAAATGCAAATACAGGTGAAAAAGCAACCTGAAAATTACGCCTAAGCAAAAAAGATTCCGCCGCTCCGACAAGAAAACGGAACGGCGGAATTTTATTAAAAAATTTTTTATGCATTATAGGGAATTTTATTCCGAAGCGTAGAAAAAAATTTTACATTATTTACAAATCGTATAGAAAGTCAAAAAGTTATAGTGCATAATGCTAAAAATATACACGGTAATTTCAACGATATGCATAAAATACATTTTTTTATAAAAAAATCATTGGCTTTTTGTCTTTTTTGTGATAAACTAATAAAAAGGATATTCTAACGTGGGGATCATTGTACAATAAACCCAAAGGTCGGAATACGACCGATGGGTTTTAGGTTTGCACTCTTCCGTTGTGTTTATCCGACAGTCAGAGAAAAAATTTATAAGAGTGTGGTGTATTTATGGAAACAACAGCTACAATTCTGCAATTAACCAGAGGATTGCTTATTCTTACCCCGGCAAAATATGATAAACCCGAGGGCAGCGGTTTTGCAGTAAAAAACAAAAGGCCGTCTATGGCTTCAACTTTTTCCGTCCCCCAGATCTTTGAGCTGAATGAATCTCTTAAAGATCACCCCTATGAAAAAGGCGACGAGCTTGCAGCTTTCGTTAAAAGGTGTGCAGAAAGTGCAAGCATAGTGCTTGGTGATGTTTTTATATGCATAGAGGATGAGGATGTACTTATCACTAAGGAGTATAAACATCCTGCCGCAAAGGAAAAGCTCCTCCCGACATTTGCGAGAGTAGAGGCAGAAAAATTGCTCCATCAAGATGTTGAGAAGTATACTATACTCAATTTTGAGTATGGTCAACAGTATGGTAAAGCAAGCAAGAGTGATGAAATATCGGCTTCTCTTTTCGCTATCAAAACAGAGCTTCTCACAAACCTGAGAGATTTCTTTGCCGCAGAGGGCGTGAATCTTGTAAAAATAGTCCCGCCTATAGCAGGTATGCTTTATACATCGAAAGCGGATATAAACTCGGCAACCAGAGCCGTGGCTGTTATAAGTATGGATTTTGTTGCAACCCGTATCGTATTGCTGCATAACGGTGCACCTGTTTTCCAGCAGTCGTCAGCAAGTGTTCTTGAGGATATAGCAGAGCTGTTCTCTCTGGAGTTCGGTATGAGCAAGCTCGGTGCTATTGAGCTTATACGCCAGGAAGGCTTGGGTATATGCGAGAAATGCAAGTCTGCAAATACACGCAAGCAGACGATGATGATGCTTGATACGGCGGCATCTGAGGTTATGAGGAATATTCAGCTTGTAATGTCACAGAAGCGTCTTGATATTGATGAGATCGTTCTTGTTGATGCTTTGGCGAAGCTTCCGAATATTGTAAACTATTGCCGTCAGATCGGACTTACGGCTCCTTTTGAAAATGTAACGAGATTGTTCTCCGGTGCATCACTTCCTCCGAGTGCCGATTCCGCAGCTGCCGAGAAGAATTATGATGCGACATCATTTATAACACTGAACGGTCTTTTGACAATGCCGCCGTCAGAAGCAAACCTTTTGATGGGTGAAACGAATATACTCGCGGCTATGGCAAATGAAAATACCTCAAAGATCGGTAACCTTGTAGCAACCGGTATCGGTGTGGCTGCGGCTATATGGATGATTGCCGTACTCGGATGGTGGGGAGCTCTTGCTATGCGTGAAAGCAATGATAACAATGAGCTTAACAACGTCAATTACGCTCCGGCTAAGCAGCTGATAAGCGATGAAAAACAGTGGACGGAGGAGCTTGCTAATGTTGAAACAAACCTTGAAATGCTTCCCGATACGAGTCTGAAGTCGGCTGATGTAGCTACGGAATTTCTTTCGCAGGTAAGGGACAAGGTTGTATCCTGTACTGATTTTGATATAGACAGTACAAAACATACAGTGACAACAAGTGTCGATCTTGATACCTATGATGATTTCATCAAGTTTAAGAATGAGCTTATAGACACCGGCTATTTCAAGCTTCAGGATTCGATAGATGTAAATACTGTTATTGACAGGACAGCAACCGGAACAAATCCTATTCAGAGAATAAGAGCTGACATAAATCTTGATGTAACGGAAGAAACAATTCTTGCCGCAGAGGAGGCTGCTGCAAATACCGAGGGAACCGGATCAGGCGGCAGTACCGATAAGGCAGAGGGAAGTTCTCAGACAACCGAGGGCTCCGAAAGCAGCGGTGCGGCGTCCGGGACAGAGTCGGAAAGCAGTGCTGCCTGATATAACCTGACGGAGGTAAACTAAAATGGATAAAAAACAATCTTTTACGATTCCTAAATTTGTATGGATAATTCTGTTGATATTGGTGGTTTGTATAATATTCCTTGTGGCTGTGCAGATACCTTTTTCCCAGAAAATAGATAAATATAATTCCGACCATGCATCGGCAGATTCACAGATAAATATGTATAAGGATTATCTTGCACGTGCCGATGAGGTTCAGGCAAAAATAGATGAGATGAAGGCGGAATGTGAAAAGAAGAGTGCTGCTTTGACCATCAATGCGGATAAGACGGCAGATGATATCAGAGATATGCTTAAGGATCTCGATTATGACCTCTCAAGTCTTAGTATCAATGAAAGAAAACCTGACAGCGAGGGCAGAGTTTCCGCTACCGGAGATCCGTTGTATGTTACAACAATTAAATTTTCTTTCACAACGACCGAAAAGAAATTGATTGAAACATTAAAGTATTTTGAATCCGAATCCAACGGTTCATACTTTGTAAGTAAGGTGTCTGTTTCCGAGGAGAAAACGACGGCAACGACAACAGAAGGAGAAACTGCCGCAGAGGGTTCAAAACAGACTGCCGAGAGTGCCGATAAGCTTTATGTGACGACACTTGAAATACAGCTTTACTTCTTTGATGTAACAAAGAATCAGGCTAATAGTACATCAAGCACGTCTGCGGATTCTTCAGCAGCATCACAGGCATAAAAGTACGGAGAGATTCTAATGCAGCCGTTTAGTTATTTGATTTCGCCTGTTGGAATGATATGGGTGATATTATGTTTACCGCTTGGGTTTGCTTTGACTGCCGTGGGTTATTGCATTATTAATCGCATACCCGCCAAATGGTTATGCGATTATAATGAGACCCCGTCCGAGGAGCTGCTGACCGGCAAGAGGGTAAAATATCTGCCGTCGGGAATACCGGTTTCTTTGTTGATGACGGCTTGTCTTGTTCTTTGCAGACTGCAATTCAATAAGGGCTATGATATTTATTTCTGTGTCCTTTCATTGATACTTTTCGATTGTTTGCTTATTGCGATAGCGGATATAAAATATCAGATCATACCGGATCAGTTTACGATCATCTTGGGTATACTTGCTATAATGATAAGCGTATATGATATAGTACGCGGATATAACATATTGCATTCCGCATGGTGGTCACCGCTTGCCGGTGCCGGTATAGGAGCAGGAACAATGCTTCTTGTGGATTTCATAGGAATGTTGGTATATAAACGTGACGGAATGGGCTTCGGAGATGTCAAACTGTTTTTGGCAGGCGGTATTTTGACGGGTTTCCCGGGTACAGTTACGGCATTTATCATTGCGATAGTAACAGCTACAGTATTCTTTGTGGCAATAATAATCATATCAAAAATTATACACGGCGGACACTCCGCGGAACCGGGAAATGAGAACGAGGATATTGATAAAGAACAGACATCCTCTGAGGTTTTGTCTTCCGGTGAGGGTGTGAGCCTGACTGAAGCCGATGACACCGGAGAAGAGTCCGCAGCGGACGAGGATGAAGACGAGAGTATCGGGTTCGGTTCGTATCTTGCTTTCGGACCGTACCTGGTTGCGGCGTTCGCCCTATATGTGGTTTTGTTTGATCTTGTAAAATTTTTGGTACAATTATACATGAATTTATTTTAATACTTAAATCGGGAGCTGAAATTATGAAAGCAAATCGTCTTAAAATAGGACAAATTCTTATTGATGTCGGTGCCATAACCGATGAACAGCTTGACGATGCACTTAAAAAACAGAAGAGTGAGAGCGGAAAGCGTCTTGCGGATATTCTTGTTGAGGATGGCACGGTAACGGAGCTGCAGGTTTGTAAGGCACTCGAACAACAGCTCAGGATACCCTATGTGGATCTCGATGAGGTACAGATCCCCGAAGATATATCGGGTATCATTCCCGAGGATATAGCACAGAAGCATATGGCGATAGCAGTAGAGAAAAATGGACGTTTTCTGACTGTTGCCATGGCCGACCCGACAAACTATAACGGAATACAGGATATCGGAATTACAACAAAGATGAAGATAATGCCTGTTATTGCGGAGGGTACAAAGATAGGAAATAAGTTCCGTGAAATGTATGCCGCAAAAAAGGCGATTGATGATGCGAAGGAATTCCTTGAATCAAAGAGCGGGGGGAAGTCAAAGGCAGAGCTTGAGGCCGAGGCTGCGGCTGCTCAGGATGCATCAGCAAACGACCAGCCGATTATACGTTTTGTAAACAGTATGATCGAGGAAGCGATTTTTTCCAAAGCATCCGATATTCATATAGAGCCTATGGAGAGCTGTCTCAGAATCAGGTTCCGTATTGACGGTAAGCTGCAAATATACATGGAAACCGCTTCTGAGCTTATACCTTCGGTAACATCACGTATCAAGTTCATAGGAAATATGAATATAGCGGAAAAACGTATACCTCAGGATGGTCGTATCAAATACCGTGTCGGCGGACAGGATATAGATTTCCGTATTTCCGTTCTTCCGTGTATGTTTGGCGAGAAGATAGTTATGCGTATTACGACCTCACTCGGAATGGAACTCAAAAAAGATAATATCGGATTTCTTCCTGAAAATCTTGAAAAGTTTGATCATCTCGTAAAGAGCCACAGAGGTATTATCCTTGTAACCGGTGCTACCGGTTCGGGTAAATCTACAACGCTTTATACTGCATTGCATGAGGTGATGGGTGAGGATATAAACATAATTACGGTTGAAGACCCTGTAGAAATGATACAGCAGGGTATAACACAGGTACAGACAAACGAGAAGGCAGGTCTTACATTTGCGGCAGCCCTGAGAAGTATTCTTCGTCAGGACCCCGATATCATAATGATCGGTGAGATTCGTGACGGTGAAACAGCAGGTATAGCTGTACAGGCAGCTATCACAGGACACCTTGTTCTTTCAACACTTCATACCTATGATGCACCGAGTTCCGTTGCACGTCTTGTGGATATGGGAATTGAGCCGTATATGGTGTCTTCCGCACTCTTGGGAATTATAGCACAGAAGCTTGCAAGAAGACTTTGTACGAACTGTAAGGAAGCATACAATCCGGATCTGAACCAGCGTATAGGTCTGGGACTTGATGAAGATGAGGAGATAACCCTTTATCGTCCTGTCGGTTGTGAGAAATGCAATATGAAGGGATATAAGGGACGTATCGCCGTTCATGAAGTTATGCTCCTGACAACAACGCTGAAAAGAGCAATTACACAGGGAGTCAGTACAGATGAACTGAGAGATATGGCAATCGAGGAAGGTATGATACCGATGAAGGAGAATGTCAGGAGAGATGTACTCCAGGGTCTTACCTCCTATGAGGAATATATTGACATGACGATCTCAAATGATTGATGAGATCAGCATATAAAAAGTGTTTCGGCACAAATTCTATACACAGAATGGGGTAGATTATAATGGATTTTTATAGCCTTGTAAAAGAAGCCGTCGGTAAGGGTGCATCCGATATACATATAGCATCGGGAAATCACCCGGCATACCGTTTGCATGGTAACGCGTTTTTTACAAATGACCCGGCATTGAAAGAGGCTGAGGTTACGGCAATTATCAAAGCGGTTCTCAACCAGTCCAGGTTTGAAACCTTTCTTGCAACAGGTGAGGCGGATGCCGCTGTAGAAATAGGAGAGTGCGGACGTTTCAGAGCAAATGCCTTCAGACAGCGTAACGGTACATCACTTGTACTTCGTGTAATAAACAGCGTTGTTCCCGAGCTTTCGACCCTGAATCTTCCAAATTCGATAAGAAAGACCCTTGACCTTAATTCGGGACTCGTTCTTATGTGCGGACCTACCGGTTCAGGTAAGTCAACCACTCTTGCAGCCCTTATAAATGAGATAAATAAATATAAGAGTAAGCATATTATCACTATTGAGGATCCTGTTGAGTTTTTGCACACACCGAAACGCTGTATCATAAATCAGAGGGAAATAGGTCTTGACAGCCGTTCATATCCTATGGCACTGAGAGCTGCAATGCGTGAGGACCCGGATATAATACTTGTCGGAGAAATGCGTGACCGTGAGTCCATTCAGATAGCACTTACGGCAACCGAAACAGGTCACTTAGTATTTTCAACGGTACATACCGAGGGTGCGGCAAAAACTATTGACCGTCTTGTAGATATCTTCCCGCCGGATCAGCAGCAGCAGATCAGGGTACAGCTTTCCACTTCGCTTAAGGCTGTTATTTCACAAAGACTTCTCCCCAGAGCAACAGGAGGACGTATTGCGGCATTTGAAATAATGTTTGTTACCGGTGCTATCAGTAACCTTATCCGTGAAAATAAGGTAGCTAATATACAGCAGTCCATACAGCTCGGACAGCAATACGGCATGATAACCATGAGCAAGAGTATAGACAATCTCCTTGCACAGGGACTTATAACGGAGCAGGTTGCAAAGGCATGGAACTTTGATATAGGCGACACTGATGCCAGAAGATAAGGGGTGAGTTGTCTTGAAATATAAATACGTGGCGATGAATGCCAAAAATCAGAAAAAAGAAGGTGCAGTTGAGGCAGATACACAAAGTCAGGCTGTAGCGATGCTTCGTGAAAAAGGACTTATCGTTCAGGATATCAAAGAAGCGGCAGGCTCGGATGCACCGACAAGTATATGGCAGATGGACATAAGCGGTGACGTTCATAACAAAAAGATTAAGAAAAAAGTCTTGCTTATGCTTTTCAATCAGCTCGGCATGATGATGAAGGCAGGTATCAACCTTTCAATGTCAATGCAGATTATGATTGATTCCGAAAAAGACCCCGCAATGCAGAAAATACTTCGTGAAATCAATGAGAATTTGTATAACGGTTTTACTCTTTCCCAGTCCATGAAAAACTTTGCCGGTTTCCCCGGTGTTTATATAAGTATTATTGAAGCGGGTGAAGCGAACGGTCGTCTGGATTCGGCTTTCCAGCAGTGTGCACTTATCTGTAAGAAGGATATCGCACTTTCCGGTAAACTAAGAAGTGCTTTTACATATCCTATTTTCCTTATAGTTCTCGTTATTGCACTTATCATAATTCTCTGCGGATTCGTTCTCCCGACCTTTAAGGATACATACGGCTCCTTCGGAGCAGAGTTGCCGGGACTGACTCTTGCACTTATGGCATTCTCGGATGTTCTTATAGGTTATTGGTGGCTTATCATTATCTTTGTTGCGGTTATTGCTTTCGCAATAGTCACGCTCAAGAAGAATAATGCGGATTTCCAGATGTTCCTTGCAAAGTTGTCCCTAAAGATTCCTCTCATAGGTCCCATAATACGCCAGACTTCGCTTGCACGTTTCTGTCGTCTTATGTCTACTCTTACCGAAGCAGGTATACCTATCCACAGGGCAATGGGACTTGCACGTGATGCTGTTCCTAATATTTTTGTCAAGCAGCAAATTCAGGAAGTTATTGACGATGTACAGATAGGTATAACGATAAATGAAGCAATGGGTAAACATTCCGTCTTCGACCCCATTCTTGTGTCGATGGTTCGTGTCGGTGAGGAATCCGGTATGCTTGGCGATTCACTGTTCAAAATGGCAGAGCTTTTTGAAGAACAGAGTGATGAATCAACTCAGAAACTTACAGATGCAATGACACCTATTATGACCGTTGTTATCGGTGTAGTTGTCGGTACGGTTGTTGTAGCTATGATTCTTCCGATGTTCGGTATCTACAGTGTAATTGATACTGCAACCTGATTATGCGGGATTGCATCGTATGTATTTATGAGATATACGGATGTGATGCGACTTTCGGTACATTGGCGAATGACCGTCAATGTACCGTTTGCTTGTCGCCACTATGAATATAACTAAATTGCGGTGTAAAATTTTGTTTAATTTATCCCTGAAAATTATGTTGAAATTCCCAAAATCTATAGTATAATTAAAGTGTATATTTGTGTTGCCTATTATTGAGATATGCTTGATGGAATACAGTACACAGGAGGTTTACTTCAATGAAAAGAAGATTGTTATATAAGAATAAGTTCAGGTCTAAAAAGGGTATGACACTTGTTGAAATACTTGTCGGTATTGCCATAATCGTTATTGTATTTGCTTCAACACTTGGTGCATTGGTGAACGGATATTCCACTACTTTATACAATGCGGATCATAATAAAGAGGATTTGCTGAACTCATCTGTCAATGAGATTATTTTCAATACATTCAAGTGTATGCAGATTAGCGACACAGAGGAAGCAGTGGATGTTATTGATCAGATAGAGGATGTCCAGGATTCCGGTGATCTTACGGGAGATGATTATGCAACGGCACTGATTGTAGCTATAAACAACAATGTAGACGGTGCGGTATTTGTGCCTCCGGAGTTTTCCGGCGGTGAGTATAAGCCTGCTTTCGTTGACGATGTAGTATTCCAGTATACTATAGTTCCTGATGTAAGCCCGATTCTTGAGGATCCCACTCCCGGAATTGATGACTATAATAAAATTACGGGTTTCAGAATATTGACAAGCTTTGAAACGGCAAAAGGTACGGCTATGAGCGAAAGCTTTATTCCATATACAGGTTGAGGTGAGAGAATATGAGAAAATTAAGAAGCAGGAAAGGTGTTACACTCGTTGAGCTTGTTGTAACCGTTGCCATTTTGGGAATTACGGCAGGAATGGGAGTCGGAATATTCGCATCGGCGATGAAGAACTATTCAACGGCTTCTGTTGTTGCTGTTGAGCAGGGAAAGACAGCACAAATTGAGGAATTTGTAACAAGATTCGCAAGGGTTTGCACATCAATGTATTATGTTGATCAGGATGCACCGTCCGGTGTTGATCCGAGTACTACAATTGTCTTGAATCCGAATGATATAGATTCTCTCATTATAGACATGGATAATAAAAAAGAAATAAGCTATATGACGATTGCACCGGGTACCAAGACTTTAACGTACAGGGATGTAGTAAGGGATTATGACGGCAATCAGTTAGAACTTCAGAATACGTCAATAAGCGGAGTTGAGCGTGTCGAGTTTTCCGTTTTTAAGCAGAAGGTTGAAGTAGACCCGGGAGATACGGCTATAGCAGACGGAAGGGCTTTCCTTTACATGAAATATTCCATTAGTATGGAGGGCGGATATTCTGTCGGTGGTTGTGTTCTTCTTAACAACTGTTCTAATATTACAACTGTTACAAACGATCGGTTTGTGGAAATCGGTAAAGACATTGCAAGTTTTGTTGTCGGAGACGCTGATACAAAGACGGAAGGTATTCTTTTCAAAGGTGATTATGAAGAAAGCTGATGTTGTTTATTGATTTGAACTTTGACGGATATTAACGGTCGGATATACTGAAAGATTAGTGCTGTTCCCGGTGTTTGTTGGGGAACAGCCTTTTTTTCGGTATAATCCCCTTTGGATAAATGCCGATCGGCTGCCGCACTAAGCTTTGACTTAATGCGGCAGCCGATTGTTTATTGGATCTGTATGACAGAAAGATACCGACTTACTGTCATTTACTGTTTAATCTCTTCCATTTCATATATCTCGAAGATGTCGCCCTCTTTGATATCACTGTATTTCTCAAGGGTGATACCACATTCAAAACCTTGTGTAACTTCCTTGACACTGTCCTTGAATCTTTGGAGAGAAGCAATAACATCATCTGCTATTACAATTCCGTCACGTACAACCCGGCACTGAGCACCTCGTATAACTTTTCCGGAAAGTACATAAGAACCTGAAACAAGACCAACATTGGTGATTTTGTAGGTAAGTCTTACCTCTACCTTTCCGAGAATATTTTCCTTGTATTTCGGTGCAAGCATACCTTTCATTGCTGCTTCTATTTCCTCAATGCAGTCGTAAATGACCCTGTACAGACGCATATCCACACCGTTTCGCTTGGCATTATCTTCCGCAACGGGATCCGGTCGTACATTAAATCCGACTATGATTGCATTTGATGCGGTTGCAAGCATGACATCTGATTCTTTAATTGCACCTACGGCACTGTATATTACATTTACACGAACCTCTTCATTCGTCAGCTTTTCAAGAGATTGTCTTACTGCTTCGACTGAACCCTGAACGTCAGCCTTGACTATAATCTTAAGCTCCTTCATTTCGCCCATTTTCATCTGATCAAAGAGGTTGTCAAGAGTAACCTTGGTTACGGAATTAAAGCGTTCCTCTTTCGCAGCATTACGACGCTGTTCAACAAGCTCCCTTGCAAGACGTTCATCGGATACAGCATTGAAAATATCTCCTCCCGTCGGTACATCATTCAGACCGGTTATCTCTACGGGAACGGAGGGACCCGCTGTTTTGACCTTGGCTCCCTTGTCGTTTGTCATTGCTCTGACACGACCAACGGCAGTTCCCGCAACAATGATATCACCTACATTAAGTGTACCGTTCTGTACGAGCATAGTTGCGACAGGACCGCGTCCCTTATCAAGCCTTGCTTCTATAACCGTACCCTTTGCTGCTCTGTCAGGATTAGCTTTGAGTTCTTTCATATCAGCAACAAGTAAAACCATTTCGAGAAGGTCATCAATACCTTCCTTTGTATGTGCTGAAACCGGGATGACCGGAACATCACCGCCCCATTCCTCGGGGACGAGTTCATGCTCTGTGAGCTGAGATTTGACACGCTCTATATCGGCACCGGGCTTATCAATCTTATTTACCGCAACGATAATTGAAACCCCCGCAGCCTTTGCATGATGGATTGCCTCTACTGTCTGCGGCATGATACCGTCATCGGCGGCTACAACAAGTATTGCAATATCCGTAACCTGTGCTCCTCTTGCACGCATGGTCGTAAACGCTTCATGTCCTGGTGTATCAAGGAAGGTGATATTTCTATCATTAATTTTGACACGGTATGCTCCTATGTGCTGTGTAATTCCGCCGGCCTCGGTGTCGGTTACATGAGCATGACGTATTGCATCGAGCAATGAGGTTTTTCCGTGGTCAACATGACCCATAACGACAACGACAGGAGCACGTTCAACAAGGTTATCATCATCATCTTCACTGTTATCAATGATTTTTTCCTCGATTGTTTCAACAACCTCTTTTTCTACCTTTGCATGGAATTCCATAGCTGCAAGTGAGGCAGTATCAAAGTCTATAACATTACTTACACTTGCCATTACACCGAGCATCATAAGCTTTTTTATAAGCTCCGTTGCAGTAACCTTTAACCTCAGAGCAAGCTCCCCAACGGTTATCTCATCAGGTATCTGTACGGTTATAGGTTTAGTCTTACGGTCATTGGCGATTCTGTTAAGACGTTCCTGCTCGGTTTCTTTCCGTGAATTGCGTGGCTTACCTTTCTGCTGTGAACGCTGATTTATCTTCTGCTTCTGTATGGTAGGCTCCTTATGCATTTTTTCACTTGCGAGCCTGTCGTATTTCTCATTGTACTTATCTATATTTACATGAGAAGCCCTGGTATTAATGACCCTGCCCCTGTTTTCATTAACTTTGCTGTCATCCTCTGTAACGGCTTCATTTTTATCAAACTGCTTTCCCGAAAGGATATGTGTTTCCTGCTTCGGTCTTGCAGTTGCCGGAGTTTTGTTTTTCTTTTGCTTCGGCTGCTTTTTGTTTGCAGGTCTGTCATTGTTTGTTTGTTTAGGATTATTTCTTTCGGTCTGTTCATTTTTCGGCTCGGTCTTATCTTCGGTTTTTGCCGTTTTTTCATGTCTGTCGTTTTTCTGTGGTTTGCCGTTATCGTTTTTGTTATCTTTCTTGCGGTTTTTATTTTTTTCCTGTTTATCCGCTCTATCGGCACCGGCATTTTTTGTCTTTTCGGCAGCCTCTGTTTTTTCGGGTGTTTCCGTCTTGGGTTCGTTTCCGCTTGCATAGTAATCATTAAGATTACTCATCATATTCTTCTGAGTGAAATACTCTACTATAAGATTGAGTTCTTCCTCCGCAAGATTTGCTCCCGATTTTTTATTTACGTTCAGGTATGTTTTAAGTACCTCGGACAGTTCCTTACTTGGTACATTCAGGTTTTTAGCTACCTCGCTGAGTTTATATTTTATCATACAATCATTCCTCCTGTCTGTTTATCCGTTACAAAGCGTTATCATTTTATCCGCAAATCCCTGATCATTTACCGCAATTATCCCGGTAAGCTTTCCGACAGAAGCTCCGAGTTCTTCCATCGGTATATCCAAAAAAACCGTCTTTACCTTGCTGTCATCCGCCGTTCTTACAATTGCTCTTTTTGTACGTTCGGACAAATCATTTGCAAGCAAAAGAAGTTTGCATTTACCGCCGTGTACAGAGTCAACGACGGCATCGAATCCGAGCGATATACGTCCCGCTCGTCGTGCAATTCCCAGTAATGACAGCAGCTTATTATTCATTAATTCAATCACTCTTTCCGGACAAATCCGATAATTTCAATAATCATTGAGCAGAGGTTTCAAGCTCTTTTGTGAGCTTTTCGTATACCTCATCGGGGATTTTGCATGAAAACGTTTTTTCAAGCCTTCTCGCCTTTTTTGCCTTAGCCAGACAGTCGGGACTGTTGCAGATATATGCCCCGCGTCCGGGTTTCTTTCCCGTTAGATCTACCGATATTTTACATTCCGATTCATCAGGATCGGGAGATCTGACAATTCTTATGAGCTGTTTTTTTTCTTTCATTTCTCCGCAGCCCACACACTTTCTCATTGGTATTTTTTTCTGGTGCAACTTCAATATTTCCTTTCATAAAAAGTCCTGAAAATTCTTCCGGACAGAATTACAGTCGGGACAATAACTTATTTTTCCGTCTCCTGATTATCGACGGTATCCTCCGCAGCATCAACAATTTCTTCTTCCTGTCCGGCTTCGCTTTCGACATTATCGTCGGAAGCAATATCCTCATCATTGAGTCCGTCACCGATATATTCTTCCTTATCGTCCTCATCCTCGTCCTCGCCAAAGAAGCCGCTTTCGGGTCTTATATCGATCTTCCAACCGGTAAGCTTTGCGGCAAGACGGACGTTCTGTCCCTTATTTCCTATTGCAAGCGAGAGCTGATTATCCGGAACGGTTGCTTTACAGATTTTTTCTCCGCTCGGGTCAATGACAACATCAAGAACCTCAGCAGGGGAGAGTGCTTTTTTAATAAACTCAACAGGATCTTCGCTGTATTCTATAATGTCAATTTTCTCTCCGCAAAGCTGCCCTACAATGGTTCCTACCCTCTGCCCTTTGGGACCGATGCAGGCACCCACAGCATCAACTTCGGGATCATTGCTGAGAACGGCAATTTTTGTTCTCGAACCCGGCTCTCTTGAAATATATTTTATCTGCACAACACCGTCAAATATCTCCGGAACCTCTTCTTCAAAGAGTCTTTTCACAAAATCTGCCTTGGTTCTTGAGATAATCGCTCTCGGTCCCTTGTCGCCCGATTTTATGTTGACTACGTATACCTTTATCATATCGCCGACATTAAGTACTTCACCGGGGATTTGCTCACTTTTGGGGAGCATTGCTATTGATTTTCCAACCTTAAGTGCGGCATTTCCCGTGGACGGATCAACCTGTTCAACCGTTGCCGTGACGATATCCTGTAATTTGCTCTGATATTCCGAAAGTGCTTGTTCCTTTTCTCCGTCACGTATTCCCTGACGTATCATATTCCTTGCCGTTGAAACCGCAATTCTTCCGAAATTTTTCGGATTGAGAGGGATTCCGACCTTATCGCCCGTATTCGCAAGAGGACTTATCTTTCTTGCCTCATCGAGAGTAATCTCCCTGTTTACATCATTTACCTCTTCAACAACGGTTTTATTGAGCCGTGCTTCAAGCTTACCCGTTTCTCTGTTACACTCGACCGTAACATCATCATTACCGCCGTACGAATTTTTGCAGGCGGTAACAATTGCCTTTGTTATCTGTGTGATCATAAATTCCGTCGGAATACCCTTTTCTTTTTCTATAAGCTTAAGAACTTCAAAAAGGTTTTCTTCCGGTTCCTTGTTCTTTTTCATTTTTCTTTCCTCCGTTAGTTAATGTTAAAATCATCCAGTTTAATATATACTGCCGCTTTCTTTTTTATTACGGTTTCACTGCCGTTTTCAAGCATCAGAGTAATTGTTTCTTTGTCATGGGAAATCAGGGTGCCTTTATATTCTCTTATGCCGTTTTCATCGGGTCTTATAAGCTTTACCATAACAGGTGTACCGAGGTACCTGTCAAAATGACGGTCAAGAACCAATTCCCTTTCGACTCCGGGAGAAGAAACCTCAAGTATATAGTTTCCTTCGATAGGGTCAAGTCTGTCAAGCGGTGCGTCTATCGCTCTCGTTACATTTTCACAATCATCGATTGTGACTCCGCTGTCACTGTCGATGAAGATTCTCAGATAATATTCCGAGCCCTCTTTAACATAGCAGACATTCCATAAAGTCAATCCCATTTTTTCCACTATCGGCTGTACAAGATCCGTAATCTCCGCAACTGTATTTCCTCTTTTTTTTGCAGTCATATTTTCCCTCCGTTTCGGTACGCTGTCAGTATAGTACTCCTCAAAAAATATCATGACAAATATCGACATATATATCATGCAGCCCACTAACAGTAAAAGAGTGGGGCGTCCCCACTCTTTTACTAAGCCTACATGAATTACCACTAATATTCTACCACAAATATTCCGGATTTGCAAGTATTTTTTTGCACAAACAGATAATAATTCATGACATATATTAATATGTAACATATTATTGACCCGGAAGTCGTAAAATTTAAGCATAAAATCAATACAGAACCAAGGTATTTCCCTTAAGGCAGCAATTACATTCATAGCTTTCACTTTTATCAAGCTCTGAATCATATATACTGTATATCCGCTTTTCGGTATTTGTTTCATTGTCGGTGACAATGTTTTGTGTTACTATATATCTGTTTTCTATACAGGTCATAAAGCTTCCGAGTTCACTTTTGTAAGTAAGTTCCGCACTGCTGTTTATTATTCCCGTCACCGAGGTATTCCTGTTATCCGACCTTACGGAGAAAACGGAGAAAGGTTTTTCTTCGATTATGTACATGGTATCATTGTCCGGAATGTTAAGTTCCGCTTCTACATTAAGTGAATTTGTAAACACATCGTAGCTGCATATTTTTTCTATGCCTGTTCTGAATTCCTTTGCCCTGAAAAACAGCTTATCCCCGTCTATACCCATGTATCTTGCGAGAGCTTTTATATCGGCACTTGCTATGCACTTTTTTGTTATGTTTTCAGCACCTGCCTCAAGCTGTTTTTCAAATTCTTCAAGTCTGCAAAGCCATATATTATCCCTGATATCGGCATTTATCCACCTTTGTTCCTCATAATAACCCCTTTTGATATCCTCATCGGCAAACGGGTCAAGCAGTATAAGGTATTTTTCGTCACGCACGGTCATTTGTTTTATATTGTCCGTACCGAGCTTTGCGATAAGCGGATTTTTTATAAAATGTTTTATATTGGTCTTGAGGTCATACATATAGCAAAGACATTCGCACCCTGTTACCTCACTGTATCTTTTAAACATCTCGGTATTGGCCTCATCCGGACCCATATATATGAGTATGTGTTCACTGTCAAGGGCAGTGCAGCTTCTGAAAGCACCGGTGCATACTACTTTTCTTCTGTTCAGTTCCATTCCGCTGTTTTTGTCAATCTCAATCAGCCACATACTGTTGCTGCCGTTTTCGAGAATAAGAACAAGTGTATTCTCGAATGCGAAAAGGTGTTCCACAAAGGTAGGATCCTCAAGTGTATAATTCGTTACAAGCCGTTCCCTTCTTGTGGAGCGGTTGTACTCGAGGATAAACAGATTATTATGCCCTTCTTCATTTTTCTCCTCGGCATAGTATATATAGGAGGAGTTTACCTCAAAAAGTTCAATGTTTCTTTGTGAAAAAATACTTCTGATATCGACTACTGTCATTTTATTCAGCCTTCCTTTTCATGATATTTTGCTTTTTATCTTAAAGCTCGGTTAAATTTACATTATTACATCTATTTTACACCGCTGATATATGCGGATTTTGGTGTAACGGGTAACAATATGCTGTAAGTTTAATTAAGACAACATCTCATAAGCCCCGCATACTATTTAAAGTATATGTTATTGTTTTGTTTTTGTCAATGTTGCCGCAATAATTTTAAAAAATTTATTTATTACCCGGTTATATCGGAGGTGAAAAATAAACAAAACAGGGATACTTATAATAACAGGAAACTGCCCATATTAACGGGATTCCAAAAAAAATTGTAAAAACCATTGTATATTTGAATGTTTTGGTTTATAATTAGTATGTATTTTTGTACTCTGAGATGAGGAGGAATGAGCATGGATTATTATTTTATGACACTCAGTGCCATAAAAAAACTTCTCAGTGATATAGGTATGACCGAATATTCCGATGTTGTCGGAGAGTGTATCGAAAAATGGAAAAATGAGGGCGACTCTGCGGCATTTAAGAAAGCCTTTGATGCAAAGGGAGCATTTGAGAATTTCCGTATTGATACACGTATCATTCCGGATGTTGAAAAATGCTTCTGGACAGCAAATACGTTTTCCGCACTTATAGCGATGTCCGCTCAGCTTGCTTATTTTCACCAAAAGGGCATAAAACCGGAAATAGATTTTATGAGGAAAAATTTCGGTGTGGCAAATGAGATTATGATTGTGTCAAAATGTGCGGATTGCGGAAGACTCGAAGCAACACTGACGGATATTGACAGATATATATCAAAGCCTGTCATTGCAAAAAGGATAGTTGACGGAATGGAAAACGGTGACCTTGATATGCAGGTAGAAGTCCTGATGAGTGCCGGAGCAGAAGAAATAAAGCGAGAAAGAAGAAAAGTTGCAACACGTCTTGAAAACAGCGGTATACCGTATGTGGAAAGCTATGGAACGGTAAGAAACTGCCTTAAATGCGGAAAGAGAAATATAACAGAGGGAAGATTGTTAAAGAGTCTTAAGGAGAATATATTTATACCGCTGAAAAAATAGGGATGGGTATTTTTTACCTTTATGTGCTTTGCATTTCGGTAAAAAAGCATTGTAAAACATATGTAATATGTGTTATACTGATAGAACGTACGGCAAGCGTATTAATAAAGAATTTATGAGGTGAGTACCAATGGGAATAAAGGCATGGTTTAACGGAAGTAACAGCAGAAGAGAGCTAAAAAGAATAAATCCTTTGGTTGATAAGGTTTTTGAGCTTGAAAAGAAGTATCAAAAATATACCGATGACCAACTCAGAGGAGAAACAAAAAGATTTCAGGAGATGTTCAAAGATGAGGATCTGACTGATAAGAAAAGGGACGAGATACTCGATTCTATTCTCCCCGAGGCATTCGCGGTTTGCCGTGAAGCATCGTGGCGTGTTCTCGGAATGAAACACTTCCGTGTACAGGTAATAGGCGGTATTATTCTTCACAGAGGAAGAATAAGCGAAATGAAGACAGGCGAAGGTAAAACGCTTGTGGCGACACTCCCGGCTTATCTGAATGCCCTTGCGGGTCAGGGTGTACACGTTGTAACGGTAAATGAATATCTTGCAAAACGTGATGCCGAATGGATGGGAAAGCTTTATCGTTTTCTCGGTCTTACAGTCGGAGTGCTTCAGCATGATACCTCGAATGCCGACAGAAAAGAAGCGTATAATGCGGATATTACATACGCTACGAATAACGAGCTTGGCTTCGACTATCTGCGTGACAACATGGTTGTGTATAAGGAAAATAAGGTTCAGAGGGGTCATAGCTTTGCCATTGTCGATGAGGTCGACTCAATTCTTATAGATGAGGCGAGAACACCGCTTATTATTTCCGGACAGGGGGATAAATCCACAGAGCTTTACAGTAAGGCAAATGACCTTGCAAAGACACTCAAGAAAAAGGTTGTGGCAGAAACCGATTCAAAGGAAGACAATGACGATAAATACGTTCAGGAGGGTATAGATTATATTGTCGATGAAAAGGCAAAGACTGCTACTCTTACCCCTGCGGGCGTAAAGAAGGCGGAGGAATTTTTCGGTATAGAAAACTTTACCGATCCCGAGAACCTTACCATACAGCACCATGTAAATCAGGCAATCAAGGCACATGGTGTTATGCACAGGGATATTGATTATGTTGTCAATGATAAGGACGAGGTTATAATTGTTGACGAATTTACGGGTCGTCTGATGTACGGCAGACGTTACAACGAAGGTCTGCACCAGGCTATCGAGGCTAAGGAGGGCGTTAAGGTAGAAAGGGAGAGCAAAACCCTTGCAACAATAACGTTCCAGAATTTCTTCCGTCTTTATAAAAAGCTCTCCGGTATGACCGGTACGGCTATGACCGAGGAAACGGAATTTTCCGAGATATACAGACTTGATGTTATCGAAATACCGACAAATAAGCCGATACAGAGGACTGACCTCCCGGATGTTATATTCAAAACGGAAAAGGGAAAATATGAATGTCTTATAAATGATATTGAAGAAGCACATAAAAACGGTCAGCCGGTGCTTGTAGGTACGATTTCTATTGATAAATCGGAGGAACTCAGCAAGCTCCTTAAGAAAAGGGGAATAAAGCATAATGTCCTCAATGCGAAATTCCATGAAAAAGAGGCTGAGATAGTTGCACAGGCGGGTAAGCTTGGTGCCGTTACGATTGCTACCAATATGGCAGGTCGTGGTACCGATATAAAACTCGGCGGAAATGAGGAATTTCTTGCTAAGGATGAAATGAGAAAGCTTAATTTCAGCGAGGAAATGATAAATGAGGCAACCGGATATGCCGAAACCGATGATGAGGAGATTATAAAGGCACGTCAGGTTTACAGGGAGCTTCTCGAAAAATATAAGAAGGAAATAGAAGTGGAAGCTCAAAAGGTGCGTGAAGCGGGCGGATTGTTTATAATGGGTACGACCAGACATGAATCAAGACGTATAGATAACCAGCTGAGAGGACGTTCGGGTCGTCAGGGAGACCCCGGAGCGAGCCGTTTCTATCTTTCGGCGGAGGATGATATACTGAGACTTTTTGCCGGTGACAGGATAAAGACTATAATGGACAGGATGCCCGGAGAGGATGACGAGCCGCTTGAGAGCAAGCTTCTTACAAACGTTATTGAAAGTGCTCAGTCCAAGGTTGAGGGAAGAAACTTCAACATAAGAAAGAGCGTGCTTGAATATGATGATGTTATGAACCGTCAGCGTGAGATTATATATTCTCAGAGAGATCAAGTTCTTGACGGTGAAAATCTCAGAGATACAATAATGAAGATGATTACGGAAACAATGGAATCACTTGTTAATCAGTATCTCCCGCATGAGGATAAGGATAACTGGAACCTTGAGAGTCTGAGGGAAGCACTCAAGGGTTGGATAATTTCGGACGATGATGAGGAAACCTTTGTATATGATACGGATGAGCTTGAGAAACTTGAAAAGGAATTTCTTGTAAATGAGCTTTCGGATATGGCAGTAAAGATTTATGAGGAAAATGAGAAGCTTATTCCGGAAGAAACAATGCGTGAGCTTGAAAGAGTATATCTTCTCAAAAATGTCGATAAATATTGGATGGATCATATTGATGCGATGGACGAGCTTAAGAGAGGAATACGTCTGCGTTCATACGGACAGCATGACCCTGTTGTTGAATATCGTATCGAGGGCTTCGATATGTTTGATGATATGGTCAAATGCATACGTGAGGATACCGTAAAGATACTGCTTGTTGTTCCTAAGAGAGTTGCACAGAGGATCGAGGAGCAGGAAAAAATGCGTAGTTTGGCATCGATGCGTGGAGCGACAGGCAGGGCACAGGCAGCGACTATTGCGGCTCTTAAAGCAAAACAGGCACTTAATGAGGATGCCGGTAATGATGAAACCTCATCTGTTCCGGAGATAACATTGAAAACCGTTGAAATCAGTGAAAACAGTAATTCATCCCCGGACAATAAGGAAATAACCGAGGAGGATATCAAAAAGGCGGCAGGAAAGCTTATTGAAAGAGAGCAGGTCGCAAAGCCGACGTCAACGAATATGGATTCGACCTCCGGTTCAATTAATAAGACTGTCAGGGGCGTAAAGAAAATCGGCAGAAATGATCCTTGTCCGTGCGGAAGCGGCAAAAAATACAAGAAATGCTGCGGCATGAATAAATAATCTGCGATACTTTATTTTAACGGGTATTGGGAGAGTGACAATATGAAGATCGGAAATGCCTGTTTACTTATAATAACAGTTTTACTGTTCGTAATGTCTGCCTGTGCTGAAAGTGAGGAAAATAATTCTTCAGATGTTTCACAAGCCGAAAGTAAAGCTTCCGAAATAAGTGAGGCTTCGGAAAAAGAAGAAATAAAGGCGGTATCGTCCTCTGTATCATCACCGCTTTCATCGGACGTATGGGGGTCGGCTTCCAAATACTCAACATTTAAACAAAAATATTATGATGTTCCGGTAAGACTTACAGGTGTGACTCGCGGGGATAAAGCTAAGGCCGAGGTCAGAGCTTTTATGAATGGAAGTGATGAATATACCTATAAGGAGCCTGATAAGGGGGAAGAATGGGTCGTTGCGGAGTATGAACTTTGTCTTGACGGATTCCCCCTTGATGAGGGAGGAGCAGACTGTTCCGTGTCGTCCTTTGTTACGGGTACGGACGGAGGATATATTGTGAGCGGCGGAAAGAACTACAGTCCGGTCACGGTAAATATTACGGACGGGGAGTACTATTTTGAGGAAATACATAGCGGAAAGATTGCTTTCACACTGCCGAAAAATTGTAAGGACTGTCTTATTGTCCTCGGGGAATATGAAGAGGATCAGGCATATTTTACCTTGAACGAATGATTACGGTTAATATACGGCAATGCGGAATGAGCTATGAAAAAACTCTTGTCAAACCTGACCCGATTGTAGTATAATGTCTTTGGATATAATAATACAGGGAGGAATATTTATGAACTTTTTTGATAAGATCGGTGCCGGTATCACGAGCACAATTGATGTAATTGTAGAGAAAAACAGGCAGCTTGCCCAGCTTAACAGACTTGCTGTTATAATCAAAAACGAAAAGGCGATTCTTGAACACGCCTATGTTACTCTCGGAAAACAGTATTACAAAGTGCTTGAGAAGGATGAGGAAAGTGTTGATACCGAACAAATATGTGAGGTTATAAGATTTACCGAGGAGAGGCTCAAAAAGGCTCAGGCAAGGTACGATTATATAAAGATATTCGGGATGCCCGTGAGCTTTGACGGTGATGTTGGGGTGAAGCACCCGATGGAGTCCGCTTGTGATACTGTTGAGGCGGATAAGGAACCGGCGGCTGAGGAAGAGTCCGAAGATATTACGATAGCGGTTGCTGATGAACCGGAAAAGACCGAGGTTGAAGAGAAAGCAGAAACCGAAGAAAACCCGGAAATAAAGGTCGAAGAAGAAACCGTAAAAAATAAAAAGCAGTCCCATAAAAAAAATAAGGCTGATGTTGATACTGAAGCGGCTGATGATGAGTAAATTCGCTTGTTTTGATTTACTTGCTGAAACGGTGTGATACTTTCGGAAAGGTTGCAGGGAAGGTCTGTGGCATCGGAAATTCTCTGTTTCAAGCGAAATTATCCGGAGGTAGCATAAATGAGTGAAAATTCGGGAAAGTTTATTTTGAATGAGGATGGTGCTAAGCTTAAGAGTGTAAACCCAAAGGAAAAACGTCGTGAGTTAATTATACTTGTAATACTGTCGGTTGTAACTTTGGTTATGGCTTTTACTCCTTTGGGGTATATTCACAGTGGTCTTATTATAATAACTTTTATGTCTGTTCCCGTGACAGTTGCCGCCACTGTTCTCAGACCGAGAGATGCTGTGATCATAGGTACGATATTTGGCATTACAAGCTTTGTACAGGCGATTTGGGGAACGAATACGCTTACAGGTGCTTTATTCAGACTTAACCCTGCATTGACATTCTTTTTGTGTGTTGTACCCCGTATTTTTGTCGGATTGTTCGGAGGACTTATATTCAGGTATATAAATGATGTCGATAAGACAGACTTTATATCGTATATCATAACAAGTCTTGTTGTACCTGTGATGAATACTCTGTTGTTTACGACGACGTTGTATGTAATGGTAAATGTTGTTGTATATATAAACCCCGAGGGTGCGAGCAGCAGTCTGCCGCCTGATTTCTCGTCTGCATTCATTGGTGCCGTAAGCAATGCATCAAATAATATAGTTTCCTTTTTTATAAATACAATGGGAGCTCAGGCGATATTGGAGGCGGTTATCTGTTGTGTTGCAGGTACAGTAATTTCAAAGCTGCTTTCTGTGGTCTTGAAAAAGATCGGGAACAAATCCGTACAAAGTTGATATGATTTTACGGAAAACTATGTTATCTGGCAGGTCAGAGGTATGAAAACAAAGATATTAAAAATACTTGAAAGCACAAATGACTATGTATCGGGAGAGGAACTCAGCAAAAGACTGGGTGTTTCCCGCACGGCAATATGGAAAAATATAAATTCACTCAGAGATGATGGCTGTATGATATCTTCTGTGACAAACAGGGGATATCGTCTTGAAAAAATCCCCGACCTGCTGGACGGGGATATTATTTCGTGTGGTCTTAACACATCGGTTATAGGCAAAAGGATAGAAATTCTGAAAACAGTTGATTCTACAAACGAGGAAATAAAGCGTAGGGCAGCAAAGGGTGAACCGAGCGGTCTTATTATTGCGGCCGAGGAGCAGACAAAAGGTAAGGGCAGGCTCGGAAAATCATGGGACGGTCATAAGGGGGGATTATTTTTTACCGCTCTTATACGTCCGGAGTTGTCGCCGAGTGAGATTTCCTCTATTACGCTTGCAGCAGGTTATGGTGTTTGTCTTGCCATAAGAGAATATACAGGTCTTGATGCAAGGATAAAGTGGCCTAATGATATAATAATAGGAAATAAGAAAATTGTCGGAATACTCACAGAAATTGCCGCACAGGCTGATATGCTTGATTATGCCGCAATAGGCATAGGCATAAATGTCAATAACAGGAGTTTTCCGAAGGAAATTGATAGTAAAGCAGCGTCACTGTATACGGAGCTTGGAAAGGAAATAAACAGGAATGATTTTTTCCGCTGTGTCATAAGCAGGCTTGATAAGGTTATTTCGTCGTTTATAGTGAGTATGTCCATTGATGACATAACGTCCTTTACCGGTCTTTGTGCCACAATCGGGAGGCGTGTATCCGTGCAGAGGTGTGGCAGGCTAATTGAGGGGAAAGCAACGAAGATAGATCCGCTTGGCGAGCTTATTATTGTTGATGACAGTGGAAACGAACACACCATAAATTCAGGCGAAGTCACCGTCCAAGGAATATACTAACCCTGCGGCGGCGTGCCGCCGCTGTCCTGTTCGCGGGGTCGCTCACTGCGTTCGCTTTGTTTTTTGTGGAGGTAAGTCTGTTTCCGCGATAGGTAGTTTGCCTGTCGGTGTGTGGCAGAGTGTGTCGTGAAAGCCTCTTGCGAGGCTTTCCGCAAACAGAAATGACATACTTATCACTTATTCATCAAGTAAATTCACGGTCGAGCCAAAGACTAATTTACCTGAGAAGACTAATTACGAACTGACAGCGGCGGGCGGGGGAACCCCCGCAGGCAATTCGCGGGGTCGCTCACTTGCGTTCGCTTTGTTTATAGTGGAGGGCAGTCTGTTTCCGCGATAGGTAGTTTGCCTGTCGGTGTGCGGCAAAGTGTGTCGTGAAAGCCTCTTGCGAGGCTTTCCGCAAACAGAAATGACAAACTCATCTCTCGTTCATCGAGTAAATTCATGGTCGAGCCATAGATTAATTTACCTGAGTAAAGTAGTTACGGATTGACAGCGTCGGGCGGCGTGCCGCCGCTGTCATGTTCGCGGGTTCGCTCACTTGCGTTCGCTTTGTTTTTTGTGGAGGTAAGTCTGTTTCCGCGATAGGTAGTTTGCCTGTCGGTATGCGGCGGAATATATCGAGAAAGCCTCTTGCGAGGCTTTCCGCAAACAGAAATGACAAACTCATCTCTCGCTCATCGAGTATATTCATGGTCGAGCCAAAAATTAATTGACCTGAGTAAAGTAGTTACGGATTGACAGCGGCGGCACGCCGCCGCCGGAAATTTGTTTTGAAAATATATTGAATTTAATGGGAAATTGGTATATTATTAGTATGTATGAAATAAAATTTGGGAGGAAAATGAAAATGAAAATTCTTGTAATTAATGCGGGTAGCTCATCTATGAAATATCAGCTGATTGATATGGCGGACGAGAGTATACTTGCAAAAGGTAACTGTGAAAGAATAGGTATTGACGGTCATTTTAAGCACACTACCGGTGATGGCAGAAAGACCGAATATGATGTTGTAATGAACGATCATACCGAGGCTTTTGTTCAGATTAAAAATGCTCTGATTGATGAAAAGGTAGGAGTAATCAAGGATCTCAGCGAGGTTTCGGCTGTAGGTCATAGAGTTGTTCAGGGCGGCTCGATATTTAAGGAGTCAAAAATTGTTGACGAAAAGGTAATTGAGGATATCGAGAGCCTTATTCCTCTTGCACCGCTCCATAACCCCGCTCATGTTCAGGGTATAAGAGCCTGCATTGATGTATTCGGCAAGGATGTGCCGGAGGTTGTTGTATTTGATACGGCATTCCATTCAACAATGCCGCAGACAGCCTATATGTATGCAGTACCATATGAGTATTATGAAAAATATGCTGTACGCCGCTATGGCTTCCACGGAACCTCACACAGGTATGTATCGGGCAGATGTGCTGAGCTTATGGGTAAGGATATAAAAGATCTCAAGCTCATAACCTGCCACCTCGGAAACGGCTCTTCAATAACAGCTATTGACGGGGGCAAGGTCGTTGATACAAGTATGGGACTTACTCCCCTTGACGGCATAATGATGGGAACACGAACAGGATGTCTTGACCCGTCTGTTGTAACATTTATTATGGAAAAAGAGGGTCTTTCTCCCTCTGAGATGGATACTCTCCTCAATAAGAAATCCGGATTCCTCGGTATATCGGGAATTTCAAGTGATGACAGAGATGTATCCGCCGCTGCCGAAAACGGCAACGAAAGAGCAAAGCTTGCGATTGATATGCTTGAATATCAGATACTCAAATACATAGGTTCCTATGTGGCAGTGCTTGGCGGAGTTGACGCCATAGTATTTACGGCGGGGATAGGTGAAAATCAGAGTTCACACCGTCAGAATGTATGCGACAAGCTCGGATATATAGGTGTCGATGTGGATGCGGATATTAATGCAAAGGCAATCCGAGGCTTTGAGGGCAAAATCTCGACTGAGAACAGTAAGGTTGATGTATTCGTAATTCCGACAAACGAAGAAATAGTGATTGCAAGAGATACGGCGGCACTTGTTGAAAAGGCATAATATTGTCGGTAAAAGAATAGTTATTTTGAAGGCAGGCATTGGTGCTTGCCTTCTTTGGTAAAGTACTATATTAAAAAACGACATATAACATAGCGGTTTCATGCTATCATTAGAAAAGGCTTACAGAAATGGTATAATTGATATGGCTCAGAATAAATATAACGGAAAAATATCCTCTGTCGTTTGCGAATATAACCCCTTTCATAACGGACATGAATATATGCTGAAAAAAATGCGTGAAAACGGTGCGGATTATATAGTAGCCTGCATGAGCGGTAATTTTACACAGAGAGGAATCCCGGCAATATACGATAAATATACCCGAACAAGGGCAGCACTTTGCGGCGGTGTCGACCTTGTGGTTGAATTGCCTGTTACGTTTTCTTGTGCCGGTGCAGAACGTTTTGCCTATGGCAGTATATCTGTGTTGAATGCTCTCGGCTGCATTGATGAGGTAGTATTTGGGAGCGAATGCGGGAATACAGATGATATAAAAAGAGCCGCATATGCTGTTGAGGATAAAAGGGTATCTGAAATAATTAAGAGACGGCTTGAAACGGGTGTGACCTTTGCCGCCGCAAGACAATCGGCAGTTGAGGAAGTGTACGGTAAGGAAATTTCGGATATACTATCGGGGTCAAATAATATTCTTGCCGTAGAATATATTAAGGCACTCAACAGAACCTATTCCGAAATTATACCCTTAACTCTGAAAAGAATCGGGACAGAGCATGACAGCGATAATACTTATAAGGGCTATGCGAGTGCAAAATATATAAGGAGTGTAATCGAAAAGGGCGGCAGTACGGATTTATATATACCAGAATATGCTTCGGAGATATTTTCGTCTGCAAAGAACAAACCTCCGCCCGGGGGACGGATGTCAAGACTTGAGGTGGCAATTTTATACAGCCTCAGAATGGCGGACAAAAAAATGCTGTCCGAGCTTCCCGAGGTTGGCGAGGGACTTGAAAACCGCATATATTCCGCCGTGAGAAACGGAAAAAGCCTTGAGGAAATAATAGACGGTATAAAGAGCAAGCGTTATACCCGCTCAAGAATATGCAGGATAATTATGTACGCATTTTTGGGAATTACAAAAGCGGATATGCCGGATGTCCCTCAGTATATAAAAATACTCGGTTTTAACAGGCGTGGAAGGGAAATACTGAAAATAATGAAAAAAACGGCTTTGTTGCCTGTTGTTATGCGTTATTCGGATATTTGCGGATTTGGTGCGGATAAGCAGGATATATTCCGTCTTGAAAGCCGCTGCGATGATATTTTTTCACTAAGCGGACAGAATACGGATGTATGCGGCAGAAATCTTACCGAAAAAATCGTCATGGTTGATTAACATTGGTTGTTTATACAATACCTGTTAAAAAAATATGCAGTTTTAAAAATAATTACCATAATTATTTCACAACTTGGAGGAATGATTGATTTGTCACTTAATGTAAAAGAGATAACCACCGAAGATTTTGGACATTGTGCTCTGCTCACATATGAAGATACAGAAATAATCGTCACCCTTGATTACGGTCCGAGGATTGTAAGCGTTAAAAGGGGTAACGGACCCGATCTTATATACAGCGAAAAGGATCCGGAGTACCAAAGGAATCACGGACACAAAATGAGGATAACCATAGAGAAAAGTACTAATGCCGTTTACTGTGACGACTATCCTGTACGCTACAGTCCCATGTCCGACGGTGTCAGCTTTATACAGACTCTTAATGATCCCGTGCAGCTTGAGCTTTCGATGGATGTGGTGTTCAATACGGATATCGGAGATTTTATGGTTGTACACAGTGTCTATAATAAATCGAAGGAGGATGTAAAGCTTTCAATTTATACTGAAACACCGTTTGACAGGAAGGGTTTCGTGTTTATTCCGCAGAGTAACATACGAGAAAATGAGCGACCGAGCAGAGTGTTGTCCTTGTGGGATAATTGCCGCTGGGACGATAAAAGACTTTTTATCGGAGAGCAATATGTAACCGTTCACAGCAATATTTCCGAAATTGAGGAGAGCGGGGAATTCAGGTTTATTGGCGGAGATTTTGGAAAAGACAGAATAAAGATAGGCGTAAATAACACTGCGGGATTTTGCGGGTATATTGAAAACGGATATGCACTTATCAAGAGATACGTTCACAATCGCAATGCACTTTATCCCTTTACAAGCTGTTCCGCTTTTGCAACGGTGAATGATAATTATTTGAGCATACAGAATACAAGTCCGTTTTATCTGATAGGTCCGGGAGAATCGGCAAGGCATATAGAAAGCTGGATATTTGCACATTACGGAAGTGGAATCCACTATGATAATGAAACCGAGCTGGACTCATTTATAAATACAATATGACCGTTGGTCTGAGATAAAAAACCCGATAAGCTTTATTCTGCCTATCGGGTATAATTTTATGTAGGGAAGAATGGTATATATGGTGAAACCATGACGGCGACAGTTCCGCATATTATACCGAGGAAAACACCTGCGATCACGTCTGTCGGATAATGAACAAGAACATACATTCGTGAAAAGCCTATAAGACAGGCATAAAACAAAACGGGTAAAAAAATTGAGGGCATCATCAAAAATACAACGGTGGATACCGCAAATGATGCTGTTGTATGTCCGGAAGGAAATGAATAATGGGCAGGGTGTTTTATCAGGACATCCTTTTGAAATTCCTTGCTGCACGGTCTTATTCTGCCGACAATGTGCTTGATTGTTATTTCGCCCGTCAGTCCGCCTATAAGCATGGAAAGAATTATAGTGTATCCTACCGGTCTGTATCGGTATATAAAGAGCAAAGGAATGGACAATGCAAACCATATATAACCGTTATTTCCGCTTGTTGTAATTATTATCATGAGCTTGTCAAGTTTTTTTGTATGTTTTGATGAAAGCTTGGTGAGTATACGGTTATCCCACGCTTTAATACGTTCAAGCATAGTCTGCTCCTTTCTCTGAATTATTATAACAATGCCGGCATATACACAATTTGTCCGAACTTTCCGAAAATCGGGTCTTAAAGGTCAGGGAATACCGGCACACTATCACTATACTAATTATAGCATAAAATAAATAAATATTAAAGTGGTTTGAAAAAAAGAATATATTTACATGGCTTGTTTGCAGTTAAACGGCAGCCCCTGTCTTTTGACAAGAAGCTGCCTTAATATGAACCGTGTCGCTTCTGTTGGTTTTAAATTTTTACAAGAACATATTCGACCTTTACTTCAACCTCTTTGCCGCTATCATCCTTGGATTTATATTTTTCGGTTCTCACAAGGTTGATTGAGTTATCTTTTTCGTTATTAATAATCTTATATTCAGTGTCTGAAGTGCCGCCATTGGAATTATTTACCCCGTCGGGCTGTTTAATATGCAGATTTACCTTTTCGTCATCATAATCATATGTAAAATTCAGGGTGGGGTCGTCACTTACAGTAATATACCCTGTGCCGGATTTTTCAAAAATATATTTCGTGCTTTCATATAACATATCTTCTTTTCCGACACGCTCAACTTCTTTTCCGTCCACATAATATATTTCCTCGTTATATTCCCATGTGCCAATAGGATTGAAGCTGAAATCCGAACATCCGTTCAGTATTATAAGCGAAAAAAGAAAAATGACAGAAAGCAGACCGCAAGCACATTTTTTCATTATAATGACCCCCAATCGTGAAATACAGCACTAAAAAATACCCCGGAAAACGAAAATAAGACGGGTAAAAAATATGCGTTCGGAAAACTCCGAACGCATATCGTCCTGAACGGACACAGAGTGCGAGTGATGGGACTTGAACCCATACGTCGTGAAACACACGCCCCTCAAACGTGCCTGTCTGCCTATTCCAGCACACTCGCTTATTCATTGTTCCCTCGGAACGTTATTTATTATATAATATCGGTAGGCTTTTGTCAAGCCTTTTTAAAAAAATATTTAAAAAAATTCTGCCGCATACACAAGATGCGGCAGAATGAAGTCAGACACCGAGTTTTTTGGCTTTCTTTTCGTATTCCGAGACGAGTTCGGGTTTTCCCATGTCTTCATAAAGTGCTGCAAGATCCTCATACTGAACCGATAGCTCATATGAATATTCATATGCATCTATTCTTGTAAGAACCCTGTATATTTCGGCAGCCTTGAGATAATATTTTTCCGCATCTTCAAAATCCTTTACACATGAATATATATATCCCATATCACTATAGGCGGAAGCAAGGTTATCGTGATATTCGATTTCCTTGTCATCGGGAGAATCATATATTTTGTCCGAAGCAAGTCCCTCATATATTGCTATGACCTTTTCGTATGTTTCAATGGAAGAAGTATAATCCTCCTTGCCGCTGTATGCTTTTGCAAGACAGTCATAGCAATAGGCGACATCCTCGGCATATTTAGCATGATCACTTTCGGAAAGCTCTATATAAATTTCAAGTGATTTTTTATAGTTTTCCTCCGCCGTATCGTAATCACCCTTGAAAAAGAATGTATCACCGATATTGCTGTATTGATCGGCGAGCAGCTCCCTGTATTCGGCATTGCCTCCGGCGGAAAGCTCTGTATACATCTCCTGTGCGATATTATGGTATGTATATGACTCATCGTATTTATCAAGCTTGTTATATATACTTCCGAGAACATCACAGCACGATGCAATAAACGGTTTGTACTTTTCACTATCCTCCGCATACAGAGCGGTGTATATTTCATAAGCTCTCAGACAGTGTTTCAGAGCCTTTTTAGGCTCATCATTATCATTCAATTCTTCCGCTTCACTCTGTAGCCGTTGTGCAATCTCCGGAGAATCGGAGACTTCGGTATCTTTTTTGTTTTTGATAAATTCAAACATTACCGTTTCATCCTCTTTGGTCTTTTTATATATTTTATAGTAAGCACGGGTTATTGTCAATAAAGAATGATAAAATTTTATGTAAATATATTGCTTATTTTACCTGTTTTCCTCCTTTAAAATGTCTGTATTTGCAGATAATAAATATCTTGGCTTTTGACTGTGAGGCATTGGCATAATTGCCGCAATCATAACTCTATGTTTGTCGGGTTATATTTGAAAGAATATTGCCGTCTTAAAATTACTTATGAGAATTATTAATAAATTACGGCAGAATCGATTATTATAAATCCTATTTTATTTTACTTTTTGGCGAATTTGTGTTATTATAATATAAAAATGTATAAAAGGATGTATAGATTTGCATAAGGTTAAGATATCACCGAAAAAGCTTGAAGGAACGGTATCGGTGCCGCCGTCAAAAAGTGCCGCCCACAGGGCAATAATATGTGCATCCCTCGCAAAGGGAAAAAGTACTGTCCGACCGATAGACCTGTCCAATGATATAAATGCAACGATAGATTGTATGAAAAATTTAGGAGCGGTTATTACTCTTGACGGGGATACCCTTACAGTTGACGGAACAAATACCTTTAATGCGGCAGGAAAAGTACTTGACTGCGGAGAAAGCGGCTCGACACTGCGGTTCCTTATACCCGTTGCAGCCGCAGGAGGTATGAAAGCCGCCTTTGTCGGACACGGAAAGCTCCCCGAAAGACCGATAGGGGTATATGCCGACTGCCTGCCGAAAAAGGGTATAAGCTTTAATACCGCAGGAGGACTTCCGCTTGAGATAAAGGGAAAACTTGAGAGCGGTATTTATGAAATTCCCGGAGATATAAGCTCCCAGTTTATAACAGGTCTTATGCTTGCTCTTCCACTGCTCGAAGGTGACAGCGAAATAAGGCTTACATCAAAGGCTCAGTCTGTCGGATATATCAATATGACGACGGACATAATGCAAACATTCGGTGTAAATGTTGAAGAAACGGATTGCGGGTGGAGGATTGCAGGCAAGCAGAAATATATCCCGCAAAGCTTTACGGTTGAAGGGGATTGGTCACACGCTGCATTTTATATGACTGCCGCCGCTCTGGGGAGTGAAATATGCATAGATAATCTCTCTATGACCTCCTCACAGGGCGATAAGGAATGTGTTGATATATACAGACGGTTCGGTGCAGAAATAACCGATAATAACGGCAGAATAACGATAAGACCCGATAAGCTTGTCGGAATCGAAATAGATGCGGAAAATATTCCCGATATGGTACCCGCACTGTCCGTTGCGGCGGCACTTGCTGAGGGAAGAACAATAATTAAGGGAGCGGCAAGGTTGAGAATCAAGGAATGTGACAGACTTGCAGCTATGACGGACGGACTTTCAAGGCTCGGTGCAAATATCAGGGAAACAGAGGACGGTCTTATCATTGACGGGACGGATATTCTGCACGGAGGAGAGGTTGAGGGATATAACGACCACAGAATTGTCATGTCGCTTGCTATTGCGGCTGCAAGGTGCGACGGAGATATAATTATATCTGATATGGAAAGTGTAAACAAATCCTATCCGTCATTTTTTGAGGATTACAAAAAACTGGGAGGTAAGGCGGATGTCATCATGGGGTAACGGTGTAAAGATATCAATATTCGGTGAAAGCCACGGCGGAGGTATAGGGGTTGTCATAGACGGACTTCCGTCAGGCGAGAGGCTTGATTTTGATGAAATATATAAACAGATGGCACGCAGAGCACCGGGAAAGGATAAAACGGCCACGCCAAGGCTTGAAAAGGATATTCCGGAGGTTTTGTCCGGTGTGCTGAATGATACGACAACAGGTGCGCCGCTTTGTGCCGTTATCAGAAATACGAATACACGCTCTGGGGATTACGGAAATATACTTTCTTGTCCGAGACCGGGTCATGCGGATTACACAGGAAGTGTCAGATATAACGGCTTTAATGATATAAGCGGCGGAGGACATTTTTCCGGAAGACTTACGGCTCCGCTTGTATTTGCCGGTGCGGTATGCAGGCAGATACTCAGCCGCAGGGGAATAAAAATAGGTGCACATATTTTCTCGATAGGGAATATAAAGGACAGCGGTTTTGACCCTGTCAATATTCCCGATGAGCTTACAGACAGGCTTTCGGGGGAAATATTCGGGCTTATTGACAAGACGAAAGAAGATGCAATGCGTGAACTTATAGAGCAGTGCAGAATGGAGCGTGACAGCATAGGCGGCATTGTCGAATGTGCGATAGTGGGAATGCCGGCAGGTGCAGGCTCGCCTATGTTTGACGGGATAGAAAATGTCATTTCCTCAATAGTGTTCGGAATACCGGCTGTAAAGGGAATAGAGTTCGGTGCGGGCTTTGCGGTGTCCGAAATGCGTGGAAGCATGAATAATGATGAGTTTTACTATGACGGAGATACCGTAAGGACACGGACAAATAATCACGGCGGTATTCTTGGAGGAATAAGCTCGGGTATGCCTATTATATTCAGGGCAGCATTCAAGCCTACTCCGTCAATATCAGCGGAGCAGAATACAGTGGATCTCCAAAAGCATGAGAATACGAAAATCATTATTAAAGGACGGCATGATCCTTGTGTTGTTATAAGAGCAGTGCCCGTTGTGGAAGCGGCGGCGGCAGTTGCGGTTATAAACATCCTGAAAGATGTAAATATGCTTTAGTATAAAGAGAAAGGGGGGAGAAGAAATGAGTCTTAAACCTATAAGAGATGAAATAGATCGGATAGATGAGCAGCTTATTGAGCTTTTTACGAGACGTATGGAATGTTCAAAAAAGGTTGCACAGTATAAGCATGAAAACGGAATGAAAATATTTAATGCCGAAAGGGAGCAGCAGGTACTCGACAGCGTTGCGGAAAAGGCAGGTGAATACGGCGGGAGTGCAAGGCTTCTTTATTCAACAATAATGGAGCTTAGCAGAGCATTGCAGCATGATATGCTCGGAAGCGGAAATGAGCTTAAAAACAGGATAGTCGGAGCACAGAAGGATTTGCCTTTTCAGTCTGATAAGGTAAGGATAGCCTGCTTCGGTGTATCGGGAACATATGCACATATGGCGGCAAAAAAGGTATTTCCGAATGCCGAGCCGAAGTTTTATTCTCCGTTTAAGGAGGTATTCAGGGCAATACAGGACGGAAAAGCCGATTTCGGTGTTGTGCCGATAGAAAACAGCTCGGCAGGTTCCGTTACGGCGGTTTATGACCTTATGCTGAAATACCGTTTTTACATAGCTGCGGCGGCGGATATTCCCGTAAACCATTGTCTTGCAGCAAAAAAAGGAACGGCATTGGAGAATATAAAATCTATTTATTCTCACGAGCAGGCTTTATCTCAATGCTCGGATTTTCTTAACAGTCGGAGCGGTGTCACTGTAAAGGAATATGTAAGCACGGCACAGGCTGCGAAAATGGTATCTGAAAGTGAAGATATTTCCTCAGCGGCTATTTGTTCCGAAGAAGCGGCAAAAGAATACGGATTGGAGATAATTCTTCGCGGATTTCAAAATAATCCGAATAATACCACCAGATTTATTGTTATTTCAAAAAATATGTATATTGAACCCGGCTCCGGCAAGATAAGCCTTTGCTTTGCACTTCCTCATGTAACAGGCTCACTGTACGGTACGCTTTGTCGTTTTGCCTCCCACGGACTCAATCTTACAAAAATAGAATCACGCCCGATATACGGAAAATCGTTTGAATATATGTTCTATCTTGACTTTTTGGGAAGCACGGAAAATAGGGATACCGTTGAGCTTATCTGTGCTCTTTCCGATGAACTTGCGGAATTTTCTTTTCTGGGAAATTATAATGAAAAATGATCATATACATAATTGGTGGTGGAAAATAACGTAAAAAATTCCTTGACAAGTAGAGATAGGTGTGTTATGATATAAAAGCCGCATACTGTAGGCTTATAAGTGAGTTATGCTCCGCCTCCGGTAGCGAGTTTATAAACAGGTAGGTGCCAATATGTACGCAGTTATTGAAACAGGCGGAAAGCAGTACAAAGTTACAAACGGCGACGTTGTGTATGTAGAAAAGCTTGATGCCGAAAACGAATCCACGGTTGACTTCAAGGTTGTTGCAGTCAGCACAGACGATGGCTTTAAGGTAGGTGTTCCCTATGTTGACGGGGCAAAGGTAACGGCTAAGGTTCTTGATACCGTTAAGGGCAAGAAAATTACGGTTTTCACCTATAAGCCCAAGAAAAGCTCAAAGCGAAAAATGGGTCACAGACAGAGATACACTAAGGTACAGATCGAGTCTATCGAGGCATGATAAGAGCAGAGCTTTTTCGCAGTCGTGAGGGTCTTCTTAAAGGCTTTCATATCACGGGTCATTCGGGAATGGCGGAATACGGGGAGGATGTTATTTGTGCATTTGTTTCCTCGGCAGCCTATATGGCGGCTAATACCATAACCGATGTAATATGTGCCGATGCTCATGCACAGGCTGATGACGGGGATATGTTGCTTACGGTGTCGGAAAAGAATATATCGGAATGTCAGGTTATACTCGAGGGACTCAGGCTTCATCTGAAAGAAACAGAGAAGCAGTATCCCGATAATTTAAAGGTAATTTTAACGGAGGTGTAAGTTATGCTGAAAATAAATGTACAGTTATTCGCACATAAAAAGGGAGGCGGTTCAACAAAGAACGGCCGTGATTCCGAATCCAAACGTCTTGGAACAAAGCGTGCAGACGGACAGTTTGTTCTTGCGGGAAACATTCTTGTAAAGCAGAGAGGAACACATATTCATCCCGGCAACAATGTGGGTCGCGGTTCGGACGATACCCTTTTCGCGAAGATTGACGGCGTTGTTAAATTCGAGCGTGTAGGCAAAGACCGCAAGCAGGTTTCGGTTTACGCAGCAGAGTAAAATATGTTCTTCATTCGCCCCTCACAGACCTTGCGGTTTGTTGTCGGGCGTTTTTTCTTTTTGCTTGGTTTTGCAGAGGGAAAAAATACTTGACAATAATTAGCATATATAATAAACTATAACCACAGATGTTGGAATTTGAGAGAATTATTTCTATAAAGACTTATGGAGGAACAAAAAATATGAAAGAACGGTTGAAAAAGATTAAACAGATGAGGGTTCTGCCTGTATTTTTACTTGCTGTGATAATCATACTTCAGCTTTTAAATATAACAAATACAATTGTAAACAAAAAGAAAGGTTATCATTCGGATGAAATTTACAGCTACGGTCTTTCTAACAGTTTTTATCAGCCGTTTATACATTCCAATTCCGTCTATGGCGAGGAATATCTGAAAGTTAATGAATGGTTCTCCGGAGAAGTTCTGAGAGAATATGTGACGGTTCAGCCGGACGAAAGATTCCGATATGATTCGGTATGGTATAATCAAACGCAGGACAGACATCCTCCGCTGTACTATGCCGTATTACATACTATATGTTCATTCTTTCCGGATACGTATTCGCCTGTTTTCGGATATATAATCAATTATGTATGCTTTATCGTAATGCAGATTTTTCTTTATAAGCTTGCGGTAAATATGCTGAAATCAAAATATCTTGCTCTCTTGCTTTGCTGCTTATGGGGATTTTCGGCAGGTGCGGTGGATCTGACAATATTTATAAGAATGTATTGTATGCTTGCAATGATGACTGTCATATTTATGTATCTCCATTCGGAAATGTACCGAATATCCCGACAACCCGGACAGAAACCATCGATAAAAATGTATATAGCCCTAATAACGGTTACCGCATTGGGAGCTCTTACTCAGCATATGTTTTTAATTGTTGCATTTTTGACAGCAGTGTTTTTTTGCATATATTATCTTGTTAAAAAGCAGTTTAAAATCTTCCTTAAATACGGTTTTTCGATGCTGGGAGGGGCAGTGTTTTCTGTTCTGATTTTTCCGTCTACGATATCCCATTTACTCTCGGAATCAAGTAATGTGGATTCTCTGAGCTTTTTACAGCAGTTGTTTCTTACTTACAGGTATTCTTTAAGAGATATTGCAATATCGGTAATTGACGGTGATATTGTATTCCTTTGCATGACCGTTCCCATGTTCTTACTTATCGCAGCAGCCTTTTTGATACCTATTCTGTATCTGTTAAGGGATAAGCCTGAAGTAAAAAAATTTTTATCAAAGCTAAAGTCTCTGCCAAAAAAGTTTAAAATCCGGAAATTAAAAAAAGCGTTAAAGAATCTTTGGTGTGACATAAAAAAAATACACCCCTTATTTTATTTGTTTCTTATATGTATTACGGTAATTTTTGCAACGACAGCATATAGTATAAATTTTATAGCTATGGGTTATATAAACAGGTATCTTTTTATCGTATATCCGCTTGCTGAATTGATTTTAGTTTATTTAATATGTTTTCTGTTCAGAAAATTAAAATGCAGACGGACTGTAGTTACAATAATATTTCTGGCTATAATTATTTATAACATTTCCGGAAATACCGTAACCTTTTTGTTCGATGATACAAGAACTATGGACAGTATAGATGAGCTGACTGCCGGGAATGAGTGTATTTTTGTCGAGAAAAGAAAAGCTGAAACGTGGTTGGTTGAGACTTTACCCGGCTCGGTTTATAATGCGGATAAAGTCTTTATGACATATGTGTCAGAAGATGAAAGCATTACAGAAGAACTCGCATCTCTGAAAACAAATAAGAAAGTATATTTATTTATAAATGAGTCTGCTAAGACAGATGTTGACGGAACGGATTATTTTTTATGTTATGATAATCAGAAAGATGTACGGAAAATACCTGCCGATGATTATTATGATATTTTCAGAAATTTGCCATATTCTACGATGCTTGAATATGTGGGAAAATACACTATTTTTGCCCGTACATATACCATTTATGAATTGGCTTAGAGCGAAAGGCGGTTTAGTATGTTTGTAGATACAGCGAAGATATTTATAAAAGCAGGCGACGGCGGCGACGGTGCTGTTGCTTTTCACAGAGAAAAATATGTTGCCTCGGGAGGACCCGACGGCGGTGACGGCGGAAGAGGGGGAAATATCGTATTTGCAGCGGACGATAATCTTTCTACACTTGCCGATTTCAGATATAAAAGGAAATATATCGCTCAAAAGGGCGAAAACGGAAGAGGTTCACGCTGCAACGGAAAAAAAGCCGAGGATCTTATTATCCGTGTCCCGCGAGGCACTCTTATAAGGGAAGTATCAACAGGAAGACTGCTTGCTGATATTTCCGATAAGGAGCCTGTTGTTGTTGCAAGGGGCGGCAAGGGCGGATGGGGAAATACACATTTTGCAACGCCTACACGTCAGACGCCGAGGTTTGCAAAACCCGGACAGCCGGGAGAGGAATTTGAAGTTAAGCTTGAGCTTAAGCTTCTTGCCGATGTGGGTATAGTGGGCTTTCCGAATGTGGGAAAATCTACACTTATATCCGTAGTAAGTGAGGCAAAACCGATTATTGCAAATTATCATTTTACAACAATTACTCCGGTTTTAGGTGTTGTGCGGATGGGACCGGATTCATCCTTCGTTATGGCGGATATACCGGGTCTTATAGAGGGAGCGGGTGACGGTCTCGGACTCGGGCATCAGTTTTTAAGGCACGTTGAACGCTGCCGTTTGCTTGTCCATATGGTTGACGTGTCGGGAAGTGAGGGAAGAGATCCGAAAGAGGATTTCCGCATAATCAATGAGGAGCTTAATAAATTCAATCCCGAGCTTGCCGAAAGGCCAATGATAGTTGCCGCAAATAAATGCGACCTCACAGATGATGAAACAGTGGAGGATTTCCGTAAATTTATAGAAGAACAGGGATATAAATTTTTCCCGATAATGGCGGCTATTTCGTATGAGGTCGAGCCGCTTTTGAAGGAAATTCAGGAGCAGCTTTCAAAGCTTCCTCCGGTTGTACGGTATGAGGCGGAGCCTGCACCGCTGCCGGATATTGACGAGTTGAACAAGGTTGAAATTAATGTTACCAATAAGGGAGGAGTATTCTTTGTTGAGGCGGATAAGCTTCTCAGGGTACTTCGTATGATAGATTTCAATGATGCCGATTCATTGCAGTATTTTCAGAAAGTGCTGGAAAGCTCGGGAGTTATAGAGGAACTTAAAAAAGCGGGAATACATGACGGAGATACCGTCAGTCTGTATGATTTTGAATTTGAATATATGGAATGAGGAGGATGTATGTCAAGATTATCTTTATCTGAATGTAATCCGAATGAAATAAGCACACTCGGTCTTGCGTTTGTCGGTGACGGGGTATATGACCTCATTGTCAGGGAAGAGCTTGTATGTCAGGCAAACCGACCCGTTAAGGAGCTTAATCTGAAAAAAGTTGAAGTTGTACGCTGTGAGGCACAGGCAAGACTTGCCAAAAGAATTGAACCGCATTTGACTGAGGAGGAGTCCGATATTCTCAGGAGGGGAAGAAATGCACACACGGGTCATGCCCCGAAAAATGCGAGTATGGCTGATTATCATATGGCAACGGCACTTGAAGCACTTATCGGTTATCTTTATCTTTCGGATAATATAGAAAGAATAAGAGAACTTATAGCACTCGGCAGGGAAGTGGAAGGATATGAAAAATAAATTTGCTGTTGCACCGAATCAGTTAATTAAGGATATTTTCGGAGGAATAATAGTTGCTTTGATATCAATACCCATATCAATGGGATATGCACAGATTTCCGGTCTGCCTATGCAGTACGGTCTGTACGGCTCGATTATACCTATATTTCTGTTTGGTCTGCTTACATCATCAAAGGACTTCGTTTTCGGAGTTGACGCCGCTCCGGCAGCACTTGTAGGCGGAGCAATAGCAACAATGGGTATATCGGCCGAATCTGCGGAGGCTATGAATGCCGTTCCGATTATAACTGCGTTGGTTTCGGTATGGCTGTTGGTTTTTTACATATTTAAGGCAGGGAGGATAGTACAGTACATAAGCTCTCCCGTTATGGGAGGGTTTGTTTCCGGTATATGCTGTACCATAATACTAATGCAGGTGCCGAAATTATTCGGCGGTACGGCAGGAACAGGAGAAGCACCTGAGCTTATAAAGCATATTGTTGAGCAGTGCGAAAATTTCAATCCGGTTGCCCTTATTCTCGGTATCTCCACAATAGTACTTATAATGCTTGGAAAAAAATTTATACCGAAGGTGCCGGTTTCCGTTATAGTTATGGTTATCGGAGCATTACTTACCGTATTTTTTCATATTGACGGTATGGGAGTAAAACTTTTACCTCATGTTGAAAGTGGATTTAATGGTTTTTTTATTCTTCAAATCAATAATGTTAAAGGAAGTGCGGGGGAATATCTTTTTAATTCTCTTTCGATAGCAGTTGTAATTCTTGCCGAATCATTGCTTGCATCAAGGGGAAATGCACTCAAGGACGGATATAAGCTTGATAATAACCGTGAGGTACTTGCGTATTCCATAGGAAATTTCTCGTCAGCATTATCCGGGTGTTGTCCTGTAAACGGAAGTGTATCCAGAACGGGTATAGTACGGCAATTCGGAGCTAAATCACAATGGCTTTCGATATCGGCAGCCGTTACAATGATTGCGGTGTTATATTTTGCAACACCGATAATAGAATATCTTCCTGTTCCGATACTTACGGCTATTGTTGTATCAGCACTTATGAATGCCTGCGAATTTCACGAAGCTAAAAGATTATGGAAAACAAGCAGAAATGAATTTTACATATTCATGGGAGCGTTCTTATCCGTATTATTCTTCGGAACGATAGCCGGAGTTATGATAGGAGTTGTGCTTTCGTTCGTTGCGGTTGTAATTCGTGCGGTAACACCGCCGAGAGCCTTTTTGGGAGTTATAAAGGGAAAGGACGGTTTCTACAGTTTAGGCAGAAATAGGGAAGCCCGACCGATAAAAAACACAGTTATATATCGTTTTGGAGGTAATTTATTTTTTGCAAATATTGATACTTTTCAGAATGATATAGAGAGTGCGGTAACTCCGGAAACAAAGTACATAATAGTAAATGCCGGTGCGATAGGAAATATAGATATCACAGCGGCGGACAGGCTTGTTCTTATGTATGATGATTATCTAAAGAGAGGAATAAAATTCTATATAACCGAACACGTTGGAGAAGTTAATGATATGCTAAGAAAATACGGTGCAGAAAAACTTCTCAAAAGAGGAGCAGTGCGTATGACTGTAGCACTTGCGTTGAGAGATGCCGGTCTTGAATATCCGTATAAGCTTGATACAGATAATAAGTTTGAGCATGGGAGAAAATTTGCCTTTACGCAAAGCAAAGGCAAATCGTCAAGACAGCGTTCGGTTGAGCGGAGTCCTAAGCACATAAGCAGGGCGGCAAAGGGTATCCAGCCTGAGCTTGAATGGGTATTCGGAAAGGACAGCCATGTATATATCGACAAAATTACCGATGAGCTTATAGACGAACTTCTCAGCACCGATATTTCCGAATCCGGACTTGTTGCTGCTGAAAAGCACACACCTTGGGGAAGGATCAATTATTTTGATGAGGATGAGCTTATCGACAGGATAGAGATGCGTATATTCTCACTGCTGAAAAATGATCCCGAAAAGGAGCTTATGTTTGAAAAGCTTCTTGAAAAGCGGCGTGAGGAGATAGAGATGCGTATGCTTTCCATGGATCCTCAGATATTTGAGCGACTCAAGGCAAGGCGTACAGAACACGCCGAGGCTCTGAAAAAGTCCGATCCGGAGGCATACAATATTTTGTTGAGTCACCGTGCCGAGTATATAAAAAGGCTTGAAAAAACCCATCCCGAGCTTGCCGAAAAATACAAAGAGGTTTTCGGTGGGTATGGAGAAAAAAATAAAGAATAGTTATATGGAGTTTACCGTATATATCCTCTGTCACGGTTTACTTATACAGAAGCGGCTCAGTCGTAGTTTGTTAAAAAACCGGACTGAGCCGTTGTGCTTATTTATCAGGATTTACCCGGATATAATTCCTGTTTTTCGAGAATATTCCCATATTCATCACATTTAGTATATAGGACGTAGGGTGTAAATTCGGCGATAGTGATAGTTTCACGCGGGAGACCTTTCATTCTGTAAATTGTAGTTGTATACCCGCTTCCTCCCATGTAGTCGGGATATTTCTGTATTTTGGAGAATTCCTCAAAAATATCGTCCATATCTTCATGTTCCGATACTATTCTTTTGGCATCCGCAAATGTCAATTTTGTGGCATCCTCATCCAATACACCCGCAATAATTGCCGCTCTGTAGGTGCGTTTGGGACCTATTCCAAAAAAACCGTGACCATATATTTTATCCGAAATCATTATTTTTTTAAGTTGGTCATATGTAATACCCGGATAGGCCTCACGAAGTTCGAATGTATATTCTCTGTCCTCTATTCCGCCCACACTGACTTGAATGGCATACTCAAAAGCACTGTCAAGTTTTTCTTTTTCCTGCTCATATCTGCTGTCAGTGGAATCAATATAACTATCAAGTATATTATACAAAGTCTTTTTTTCTTCTGATGCATTATAATCCGCACTGTCCCCGCAACCGATTTCATACAGCACATCGAGCCATTCTCCATGCATTTTTTCTATGGGATCGGGCTTTTTAGGTTCTGTTTGGTCAGTCAAATTTCTGTTTTGATTAGCTTCGGAGCCGCTTTCGTCTGCTGTGGAGTTGTCGGTGCTTTCCGACACGGACGACTGCACACTTTCGGCAGCAGATTCACTGCTGTCATTGTTTCCCGTGTTACCGCAGCCCGCAAGGACTGCGGCGGAAAGCAAGGAAAGTATGGTTACCAACAGCAGGTGTTTTTTCATTTTCATGCTTTTCACTCCTTACACATTTAATACACAAAGGTTTTTCATAATATTTTAGTACTCATTCAACATCTTTCTTGTAATAACATTTCCATCAGAATCTGTTTTTTCATAATTTACTGTGCAAACATCGTCACTTGAAACAAAGGTCACGAGAATATATTCATTAGGATTTGAATTTATATAGAAGAAGTAATTGCAAAAATTATCAGTGTATAATATCTTATCGGCAGGCTGTATTTTTTCCAATTTTTTAAGAATACTTTTAGTATCATGGTCGTTGGAAGAAAGTTCTTGTGCCTCGTTCAAGGTTAAATTCCTATTATTCAAGGCATACAGCAGAGTGCAAGTTGGATTTCCATATTTAATTTCAACATACTCAACTTTTCCATACCCGACTTCAGGACTTTCAGGATAGATATATATATATTTATCAATATTGTTCTTATAAATATCAAAGGTTCTATCAATAAAGAAAGAGTAGTATTTTTGATTGGTAACACTCTCCGAATCGTCGGGTTTCTGTATTTTTTTGACTTCTTCAAGGATTTTATCAATATCCTTATACTCGGATATAATCTCTTTAACCTTATCCAAAGTCAGATCTTTGGAGTTTTCATCGGAAGAAACCGATACCTCGCCGTTATCCGACTTATCCGTTACAGAGGACTGCACGTCAACACTTGTTTCCGTTGAAGAATCAACCTCCGAGCTGCTTTCAGGTCTGCTTTCCTCCGCACTTGTTACGGTATCGGAACTGCTTTCGGTCTTGCTTTCGTCTGTTGTGGAGTTGTCGGTGCTTTCCGTTTCGGATGGTTCTTCACTGCTTTCCGACACGGACGACTGCACACTTTCGGCAGCAGATTCACTGCTGCCATTGTTTCCTGTGTTACCGCAGCCTGCAAGGACTGCGGCGGATAGCAGGGAAAGTATAGCCATTGTAATAATGCATATTTTGATTTTCATATTTAACCCTCCTGATATCAACCGACTCCTTAAAGAATAGACGCTCCAAAGTCGAAATGCAGCGGATATGCGGTTTTTTCACTGCTGAGATATTCCTCATCCAGGTGAAGTGTAAACAGATACTCCTCATTGGCTCTTATTGTTTCGCATTTTACATCTACAAAGGTGTTGTTTCTCTCGTCTGCCGTGAATGATATAGGTGCACCAAGATTTATCACATACTCCCCGGTATCATCCGCGAGAAAATAATCTTTTTCTACGTACTGACACGGAGTGAGACCGTTTGTGTAAACTCTGAATTTAAAATCGGTCTGACCTGTGTACTGCTTAACAAAAATTTCCTGCCAAAAGCCGTCATAGTGGAGTCCGTACATATACGAGGTGTTATTATCCCCGGCATATTCAATGAAATACCCGCCGCCCGGTCTTGTCGCATCGCTGAATTCGCCCTCAACCTCGGGTACGATAGTGATATCAATATCCCCGCATTTGAGTGATATGCCGTCCGAGAGCGTTTTTCCGAATGTGACTTTTTTGTTATTATTACTGCTCGCTGTCATAAACCCGCCATTGATGTTTTCTTTGATTCCGAAAACGTCATCTTTGGTTCCGTAAATTTTTTCATTGATTTCTCCTTTAGGATAGCGTCCTTCACAAAACTCATAAACGGAATAAGAAGATACTTCATCGGAAACTTCACCGGTTCTGTCGGTGTCAGAGGTTTGCGGCTTGCTTACAGCCTCGTCATCTGTTGAGGTGACCTCACTTTCGGGTTCTTCTGTTATGTCGTGAGAATCAGCTGTGGCGGTGTCACTCGGTTCTGCTTCGTCAGGACTCTTGCTGATTTCCTCGGTGGCAGGCTGTTCGGAAACGTCCTCTTTCTCATCTTCTGCGGGACTTTCCTCAGTTATATTCTGAGTAACGGATGTGTCTGCGGACGTATCAATGTTTTCATGTGTTGTACTTTCAGTGCTTTCGTAGATTATTTCGGGGGTAGAAGCCTTCAACATACTTTCTTCCTTATTATTTTCGGAAGATGTCTTGTCAATACTCTCTTCTGTCAGGGATGCTCTTTCTGTCATTTTCTCGGTCTGCGGCGGAACCTCGATTGCGTAGCTGTCGGGAGAACCGATTGAATAGCGGACGATCTGAGAAGCTGCGACAGTTGCCAAAAGTATCGCAATAAATGCAATTTTTAATTTTGTCATATTAATTCCTCCAATCAATATAAGTTTAAAAAAATCCCCCCTGAATGATCCGAACGAATAACACTTTTACAACAAATTCACTTCATCCGTTAATACAATAATAACAATTTCTACCAACAAAGTCAATAATATTTTAAAAATAAAACAAAACTGTATACCTTTTGTTAATTTATTTGTAATAATTATGACATTATGTAATATTCTTATAAATAAATTTTTTCTTGTAAATTTTATTAATATGGTGTATTATAATTATGTAACAATAATAATAACAGCGAACGGAGGATATTATGAGAAAAACAAAAATTATATGTACGCTCGGACCGTCAACCGAGGACGAGGACGTTCTTAGAAGTCTTATACTTGGAGGGATGGACGTGGCAAGAATAAATATGTCACACGGAACCTATGAGGAACATAAGGCTAAAATAGAAAAAATAAAAAAGCTCCGTACAGAGCTTGATATGCCGATTGCAATACTTCTTGACACCAAGGGACCGGAAATACGTACAGGAAATTTCCCCGAAAAGGTAACACTTGAAACAGGACAAAGCTATACGCTTACTACAATTCCCTGCGACGGAGATAATAAGAGTTGTTCAATAACATTTGCAGGACTCCCGGGTGATGTTGATGTCGGCACAAAGATACTTGTTGACGATGGTCTTATCGAAATGGAAGTAAAAAGTAAAACGGATACCGATATAGTATGTGAGGTTCTTAACGGTGGCCCCATATCTTCACACAAGGGTATAAATGTCCCGGATATAACTCTGTCGCTGCCTTTTTTGAGTGATAAGGACAGACAAGATCTTAAATTCGGAATAGAACAGGACGTTGACTTTGTAGCTGCATCTTTTACACGATGTGCAGAGGATATAAATGAAATGCGTGCCGAACTTGAAATCGGCGGCGGACACGATATAAGAATAATAGCCAAAATAGAAAACAAAGACGGGGTAAATAATATAGATGATATAGTAAGGGTTTCAGACGGAATAATGGTAGCAAGGGGAGATCTCGGTGTTGAAATACCCATTGAGGAAATTCCTGTGATACAGAAAATGCTTATCCGAAAAACAAGAAATTCGGATAAGCCCGTTATAACGGCTACGCAGATGCTCGATTCTATGATTAAAAATCCCCGTCCGACCCGTGCGGAAACAACGGATGTTGCAAATGCCATTTATGACGGAACAAGCGGAATAATGCTTTCCGGAGAAACAGCGGCAGGAGCATATCCCGTCGAGGCGGTCAGAACCATGGCAAGCATTGCGGAAACAACCGAAAATAATATCAATTATATCGACCGATTCAATAAGCTTGATATGCACGAAAGACCGGACGTTACTTCGGCTATTTCCCATGCTACCTGTACAACGGCACATGACCTCGGTGCTGCGGCTATAATCACGGTATCAAAAAGCGGAAGCACATCACGTATGCTTTCAAAATATCGTCCCGAATGTCCGATAATCAGCGGAACACCGAGCGAAAAAGTATGGCGGCAGACAAATATGTCATGGGGAATATGTCCTATTATGATTGAGGAAAAAGATAATACCGATGAGCTTATTGACCATGTGATAGAGGTTGCTCAGTCAAAAGGACTTCTTAAAAACGGTGATCTTGTCGTTCTGACGGCGGGTGTACCGCTCGGTGTATCGGGTACAACAAATCTTATGAAGGTTCACCTTGTCGGAAATATACTTTGCAGCGGCGGAGCCATTGTAAACGATCTTTCCGCACACGGTCACCTTGTTGTATGCAAGAGTGATGAGGAAGCATTACTCAACTGCAAGGAGGGTGAAATACTCGTTATTAAGGAAACAAACAACAGCCTTTTGCCCGTAATGAAAAAATGTGCGGGAATAATCACCGAAGTTGACGGAACAGACAGTCACGCTGCAATTGTAGGTCTTGCACTTAACAAGCCTGTTATAGTAGGTGCAAAAAATGCAACACTTCTTTTGAAGACAGGTGCAAATGTCAATATATTCTCCGGAAAGAGTGTTGTAACAACTGCTACAACGGAGCAGCCTACGGTTTGGAACAATCATGAGCAATAACAGTGTTGGCTCGGCGAATGCAAGATTTGAGTAAGGCGAAAAGCACTTATCTTTAGAAATGGAGCAGCCAATATTAAAGAGTACTGTTCGATTGCAGTCCGTATCAAAATATCAGCGTATTACAGAAAAAATTTCCATAAACAAAAATAACAAACTTATATTATAAAAGTGGGGTGCCGAACGGTACCCCACTGATTTTAAGCTGATAATATTAAACCGGACTTTCTGACCTGTTTATCTGCCGGAATAATTTGTTAAGCATTATCTCATTTTACTTTTATTATATCATACGAAAGGTCATGAAGTTAATTATATTCAATCCTGTCTTACATTTATTACATCGTATGAACCTTTATGTGAAATGACCTTTGCGGGAACACCTGCGATGGTTAATCCCTCACCTTCAAAGCTTTTGTTTACTACGGCATTTGCCCCGATTGCACAATGATCTCCTATTGATATTTTTCCGAACAATTTTGCTCCGGGACCTATATATACATAATTCCCGATTATGGGTGCTTCACTGCCTCCGATATTGACACCGCAATGAATACGGCAATAATCCCCGATTTTGCACTTGGAGTTTACGATTATTGTTCCTATATGTGCAATACATAAACCTTTTCCGAAAACATTTAAGGGTATGGTATACCCGAGTTTATATCCATAATTTCTATAATGAAGCTTGTATAAAAGAGCAATAGGTTTCAAAACCATTTTATTGCAGCAGTTTATATAGTACTCCGCTTTCCTCAGCTTTTTTTCAAATTTGTAAATCGGGTCAACTAAATTCTTAAATTGTCCTTTTTTATTCCCAGAGCTTTTCTGTCTTCTTCCATATAAATCTTCAGGTCTTTCTTATTTCTAATCATTATCTCATACCTTTCTGCTCTGCTTTTCTGATCTGTGCCATGATAAATTTTTTCAAAGGGATTTTAATACAAATTTATGATTAAAACGTCTTTCATTATAACACCACTAAAATAAAAAGTCAACATAATGAAAACGAAAAATTTGTGAACTCAAATATAAATAATCCGTAAATTTAACAAAAGCTTTTTTCATATTTTTACAAATTATCATCAGATCCATCCGTGCCCGTACGTTTTTTTGAATACATAACCACCGTATCCCCCTCAAGCATTTTCAGATTGCCGTTTGGAACTATGGTCTTATCACCACGCTTGATCATAATTATTACAGTTTGCCGGGAAATATCAAGATCCTTAATCATCTGACCGTTCCAGCCGTGATTTTTTCCGATTGTTATTTCTTTCAGGTATATTGGCTTGTCGCCTTTTATGGAGTCCGCTCCGAGTACGATTTTATCACCGGCATGAAGCCTGACATTTCCTCTTGGTATAACAGTTTCATTTCCTCTTTGAATTATTGCAATAATTATACCCTTTGGAAGTTCAAGCTCAGATATTTTCTTTCCCGCCCATTTATCGCTTTTATCAATTTGTATTTTTATGAAATGTACATCTTCTTCAACACCGTTATCAATGCTCTGAAGTCTGGAATATTGCTCGACAAAGCCGGCTGAAATGATACCTGTAGGTATTGCGACCATACCCACACCTAAAAAGGTTATACATATCCCCAGCATCTTACCGAGGGTGGTTATCGGGTATATGTCGCCGTATCCGACAGTAAGGAGAGTTGAGGCTGCCCACCATATTCCGGAAAAGGCATTTGAGAATACATCGGGCTGTGCAGGGTTTTCTATACTGTACATACAAAGACTTGCACTCAGCATAAGCACAAGAATAATGAATACAGAAGACATAAGCTGCTGTTTTTTTCGCATAAGAACTTCCGTTATTACATTAAGCGAATCATAATAGGCATTTATGCGGAAAAGCCGCAGTATTCTTGCAACTCTGAACATTTTGAATACCGCCGCACCGGCAGGAAAGAATGTCGGTAAATAATACGGCATAAATGAAAGAAGATCAATAATTCCGGAAAAAGAGAAAATGTATTTAAGAATTGAAATTATTTCATTATCATAAGGATAAAGACAATTGGCAGTATATAGCCTTAACAGATAATCTATTGCAAAAAAAGCGATTGTTACTGTTTCGACAGCACTTAATATATTACCGTATTGTGCGTTTATGCTGTTGAAAGTATTGAGTATTGTTACAAGAATATTGAGAACAAGAGCGGAAATACTGATTATATCATATAATTGATTGATTGTATCATCAACGACACCGACAGATACCATTTTGAATACACGTCGGCGGAAACGCTCATGAGGTGAAACATCGGGTTCATTTTCCGGGTAATATTCATCCGGATCCATATCGGGGGAAATCCTGTTTTTTTTATTATCTGCCATAATAGACCTCCGTCAGCTGTGTTTAAAATACGAATTATATATTATTATACACAATTTCATATAATAAGTCATTATATTTTTTTATTTCTTGTTGAACTTCGGGTAATTTTGTTATATTATATTTATGGTGCGATTTTTATTATAAAAGTGTTATGCACGGAGGTTTAGTATATGAAAGTCATAGTTGTAGGATGCGGAAAGATTGGTTCTACGATAATATCAAGTCTTGTTGATGAAGGACATAATGTTGTGGCAGTGGATACCGACCCTCAGGTTATAGATAATCTGACAAATATATATGACATAATGGGTGTATGCGGAAGCGGTACGGACTGTGACACACTAAAAGATGCAGGTGTTGAGAATACCGACCTGCTCGTTGCGGTAACGACACTTGACGAGCTTAATATGCTTTGCTGCTTCATAGCGAGAAAAATGGGTGCAATGCATACGATAGCAAGAATAAGAAAACCTGAGTATAATATGAATAATATTGGATTTCTGCGGCAGCAGCTTGATCTATCCATGTCGATAAATCCCGAGCATCTTGCCGCTGAGGAGATATACAATATACTCCGACTGCCCTATGCGACAAAAATAGAGACATTCTCACAGCGGAATTTTGAAATAGTAGAGATAATACTTCGTGAAGGCTCACCTATGATAAATTCACGGCTCATGGATATAAGGAGCAAATTTAATCAGAATTTTCTCGTATGCCTGGTTCAGAGGGGAGAAAACGTATATATTCCCGACGGTAACTTTGTATTGCAGAGCGGAGATAAAATCGGACTTACGGCTTCACTTGGGGAAATGCAAAAGCTAATGCGTTCGCTCGGAGTGGAAACAAAGCAGGCAAAGAAGGTGATGCTGCTTGGAGGAAGCAGGATAGCCTATTATCTTTCTCATATGCTTTCCTATGCAGGGAGCAGTGTTAAACTGATAGAAAAGGATGAGGAAAAAGCTGATTCGCTTTCAAAAACTGTTTCGGCTAAGACGGTTGTCATAAACGGTGACGGTGCACAGCAGGAGCTGCTTCTTGAGGAGGGACTTTCAAACACGGATGCCTTTGTTTCACTCACAGGAATGGACGAGGAAAATATACTGATATCAATATTTGCCTCCGTAAGCAAGGTGCCTAAGGTGGTTGCAAAGATAAACAGGCGTGAGCTTATCGGAATGGCTGAAAAGCTCGGTCTTGACAGCATAATATCGCCGAGGAAGATAGCCGCCGATGTAATAGTCAGATATGCCAGGGCACTTGAAAATTCAAAGGGCAGTAATGTTGAGGCATTATATAAGGTAATGGATGACAAGGCGGAGGTTCTTGAATTTAAGGTAAGCGGTGATTTCAGCGGCATAAATATTCCGATAAAGGATTTGCATATAAAGAAGAATATAATTATCGGAGGAATAATAAGAAACCGCAAGGCTATAATACCTTCCGGTTTCGACAAGATTGAGGCCGGCGACAGGGTGATCGTTGTTGCCGCAGGCGGCAGGCTGAATGATTTATCGGATATTTTACAGTGAGTTAGGAGAATTAAAATGAACAGACGCATGGTGTTATACAGAGTAGGGCAAATTATGTGTCTTGAAGCAGTTCTTATATTGCTCCCACTTCTGGTATCCTTAATCTATAAAGAATTTTTTTGTACAGCTGCATTCGGAATATCGGCAGCAATAGCCGCAGTCATTGGCACTGTGTTAATATTTGTATTCAAAGACAAGGATAATGTAATGTTTGCAAAGGAAGGCTTTACGATTGTAAGCCTTGCATGGGTGCTTTTATCGGTTATCGGAGCGTTGCCGTTTGTTATCAGCGGAGAAATACCGAATTTTGCCGATGCTTTTTTTGAAACGGCGAGTGGTTTTACAACAACGGGAGCATCCATACTTCAGGACGTTGAAGCCATGAGCAGGAGTATGCTTTTTTGGAGGAGCTTTACTCATTGGATAGGCGGCATGGGAATACTTGTGTTGGTCATGGCAATAATACCGACTGATTCGGGACGTTCGATTCATATAATGCGGGCAGAGATGGCAGGTCCCGTCATCGGAAAACTTGTTCCGAAGATAAAAGACACTGCTAAAATATTGTATTATATTTATTTTGCTTTGACGATACTTGAAGTAGTATTTCTTCTTTTGGGCGGTATGCCTGTTTTTGACAGTGTTATTCACGCTCTCGGAACGGCCGGCACGGGGGGATACGGAATAAAGGCAGATTCTATAGGCGGATACAGCCCGTATTTACAATGGGTAATAGCGATATTTATGGTTATTTTTGCCGTTAATTTTAATTTGTATTATATTTTGTTGTTAAAGAAATTCGGTGTTGTGCTGAAAAATCTTGAGCTTTGGGTTTTCCTCGGCATAGTGATGGTATCGACTGCTATAATTTCGATAGACATATTCCCGATATACGAAAATGCCGGTGATTCTGTAAGAAATTCATTTTTTCAAGTTACTTCAATTATGTCAACGACAGGATACTCAACGGCAGATTTTAACCTATGGCCTTCTCTGTCAAGGTCGATATTGTTTGTGCTGATGTTTCTTGGCGGTTGTGCGGGTTCAACTGCCGGAGGATTGAAGATATCGAGGGTTATTATTCTTGTTAAATCCGCATGGAATGACATCAAGCAGCAGCTTCATCCACGTTCCGTAACATCGGTAAAAATAGACGGAAAAGCGATTGATAATAATACGACAAGGAGGGTTAATATATATTTCTTTGTATATATGGTTTTGATACTGGTTGTATTTTTGCTTATATCCTTTGAGTCTTTTGGGTTTGAAACAAATCTTACTGCTGCTGTTTCCTGTGTAAACAATGTAGGACCGGGGCTTGGAGCTGTAGGACCGGCGGGGAATTATTCGGGGTATTCCGATTTTTCAACCGTTGTACTTGCCCTTTCTATGATTCTCGGCAGGCTTGAGATTTTCCCGTTCCTGCTTGCCCTAAACCCACACAACTGGGTTAATAAGAATAAGTAAAATTATATATGTTTTAATTTAAGTTTTAGTAATAATCGTTGAAATACTTGACTGAAATTTCAAGATGTTATACAATTATGCTATAGTCCAAGTAATCAATAACACAAGAGGCGATAGTAAATGAAGAAAAATGTTGCTGTAATATTTGCCGGTGCCATTATAGTATCTGCTATAGGCGGTGTGTCCGTTTATTCTTATGTACAATATGATAATGCTAAAAACCAAATAACAGATAATGCAGATACAAGTAAAAATAATGATATAATTGATCCTGATATTTTAAATATTGACTCTACGCTTGGAAAAATAAATACACAAAACAGCGAATATTCCAAAGTATCATCATCTTTACAGGAAGAATCAAGTAAAGTTTCCGAATTAACGGAGGAAAAATCGTCAGGTGAAAATACCGAAGTGCAAAGTGACGAACCATCGGCTGACAGTAGTATATTAGTTTCGGAGTCATCTTTTTCGGAAAGTGTAGTTTCCGAAAGCGAACAATCAACTTCCGAAGTAATGCCTCCTCAGTCGGAACTTTCAGATATTCCTGTTTCTCCAAACGTGAGTACGGAGGAAACGCCGGAAATAAATTCTGAAGTAACAGATGAGCCGGTTTCAACAGATATACTTGAGTCTTCAAACGAAAATACGACATCACAATCCGAAAAAACATCAGAAGTGACCGAACAACCTGTAAAACCAAATGGTAAAATTGACATATCGGAATGTAAAATAGTAATTGATGACAGTAACAATAAGAATAAAGACTCTGTACCCGAGCTTGAGATTTATCATAATAACAAAAAATTGGTATGCAATAAAGATTATATAGCAGAGTTTAAAAAAATGCCCGGCAACAAAAAATATTTCAAAGTAACGATGCTTGGAAAATATGAGGGAAGCCTGAAACAGGAATACAGTATATTGCCCACAGCAACAGCCATTTATCGTGTTTCACCTAAAGTATCCGATATCGGACTGAGATGGCTTGACAGTTCAAAAACCTCGGACGGGTATGAAATAGGTATAAGTGAAAATTCCGATATGTCGGATGAAACGGTGTACACTGTTGAGGGAGGAAAAACAACGCAATACAACATCAGTGATCTTGTTCAGAATAAAATATATTATCTGAGGATACGAAGCTATAAAAATTCCGATGACGGCAGAGTGAAAATATGTTCTGCCTGGAGCAGTGTGAAAACTGCGGAGATGAAAAAGGTCGAGGTTATTAACGGAGTAACATATATTGACGGTATTCTTATTGCAAACAAGACCTATTCTCTGCCCGAAAACTATGGTTCGGGACTTGATAAGACAGCACTTGCGGCATTCAATAAAATGGCTGCTGATGCAGGGAATGACGGGCTTTATTTGTTTATTGTGTCCGGATTCAGAAGCTATCAGGTACAGAACAGCACATACAGTTACTTCTGTTCCGAAAGAGGAGTTACGGCGGCGGACAGGGTTTCTGCACGTCCGGGGCATTCGGAACATCAGACAGGTCTTGCAATGGACGTAAACAGTACGGCTTTCAGTTTTGCCGATACGCCCGAAGCAAAATGGCTTGCCGATAATTGTTGGAGATATGGATTTGTTATAAGATATCCTAAGGGAAAAGAGGATATAACAGGGTATGCATATGAGGCATGGCATATAAGATATCTTGGAAAGGAGCTTGCAAAGGAGCTTTATGAAAGCGGACTCACACTTGAGGAATATCTTGGGATTACGTCAAAATACAGCTGACTAAAATAAAAAGTGACTTAACGCCTATGCACATTGACGGATTAAGTTTCTCGATAACAGCGTTTTTTGCAAGTATTGAACTTGAGGTGCCTGCACAGGCAGCGGACGATGTTATAAGCTTTTGCAATTCTCTTAAGAATATATAATAAAATTGCATAATCATAAAAAACAGCCTGCGGACTATTATAATCTACAGGCTGTTATTTATTGTTTTGCTGCACAAGCAGCGGTCTAAGTCGGTATAGGATGACTTTCCGTCAGTGCAATGTACATATCCGCACACAGTGCAACGGATAGCATAAAAATATGATACTGCCCGTCGGTAATATTTATCTCATAGCCCTCACCCTGTTGAGTCCAGCATTTTTTCTGAGTCATAATTACCTCTCCGTCGGAATTCAGCATGGAAAACCTTCCGTCCGCTATACTTCCGATAAAACGAAATGTGCTGCCATATATTGCAAAGGAAAACTGATTATTTATACATGGAACAAGAGCATAAAATCTTCTTGAACATCTTATTGTAAAATAATTCAGCACAAAATTATTGAATTTTATTACGGAAACGTTTTGACCATCACTATCCTTCATGGTAATACGAAGCGAGGAGGAAGCCTCAACGTACGCTGTATATACAGGCTCGGCGTTGCCGTTATATATTGTGAATCCGTCAAGACAAGCTGTGCCACGCTTAATGAAAAATTTCATGCCGAACCCTCCCAAAAAATTGTTTCTTATATTTATTTTGCGGCGAGCCGGCGGCGTGCCGCCGTTGTCATATTCGCGGGGTCGCTCACTGCGTTCGCTTTGTTTTTTGTGGAGGTAAGTCTGTTTCCGCGTTAATTAGTTTGCCTGTCGGTGTGCGTAAGTGAGTGTCGAGAGCGGCTCTGCGAGCCGCTCCGCAAGCAGAAATAACAGACTCATCTCTCGTTCATCGAGTAAATTCATGGTCGAGTCAAAGATTAATTAACCTGAGTAAATAGTTACGGTTTGACAGTGCTGGGCGGGGGAACCCCCGCAGGCAATTCGCGTGGTCGCTCACTGCGTTTGCTTTGACTGTTTTGGCGGGCAGTCCCTTTCCGCGATAGGTAGTTTGCCTGACGGTGGGCGTAAGGGAGTGCCGAGAGCGACCCTTGCGTGCCGCTCCGCAAGCAGAAATGACATACTCATCTCTCGTTCATCGAGTAAATTGACTGTCGAGCTATAGATTAATTAACCTGAGTAAATTAATTACGAACTGACAGCGGCGGCACGCCGCTTGTTTCTAAATATTATAACACTACGATACGTGTATTTCAAGTGCTATTTTTATTATGTCTTGAATTATACAATATATGCGACAATAAGAAAAAAATGAAAATCTTCTATTGATTTTTACTTGAAATGGTATATAATTATTAATAGGGAGAAGTTAAAATACACATATAAGTATAAAAGTGTATTTTATATGCCTGAATTTTTAAAAACATTTACTACACGAATCGTGTGGAAAGGAGCTAATATGACATATAAAGAGTGGGCAGAGGAATACTTTGAGAGTGCAAGGAATCTAAAAAGTCAGATATCGGAGCTTAAGGAGGAGATGAAGACCGTGACTGCCGACAAACTTGCGGAACTTACAAACAGAATTAATATTATGACAACAATGTATTATGAATGTATGGATACGGCAAGACTTCTTGCAAGAAGAAAGGGGGAATGCTGATGAGGACTGTCATAAGATATATCGGTGAAAGTGAAGAAAAGGAGATGTCGCTTTTTGCCTTTCTTAATAACAGGGAGGATGGAGATAATGACCGGCAGCGGAGCAGGATGAAGCGTATATTGAAGCTTGCTATGGAAAATGAGCTTACCCAAAGACAGAAAGATTGTATAAATATGAAATTTTATTCGGGGATGAAGGTTTGTGAAATTGCTGACAGGCTCAATATAAAGACGGCAACCGTATATAAGCATATAAGAAAGGGGATAGAGGCAATGAAACATTGTTCAATATACCTTTGATACATAAATTTTTATTTTTTTAAATTGATTATATGAATAAAAAAATAAAAAATGACAATGCTATTAGGGACAGAATTATTTTGGAGGTATTTTATATGCTTGATAAAATTTCATTGATACTGCTTATAATCGGCGGACTTAACTGGGGTGCTGTCGGTATATTCCAGTTTGATATTGTCGCATGGATCTGCGGCGGACAGACAGGTATCATAAGCAGAATAATCTATACCCTTGTGGCACTTGCCGCAATATGGTGTATTTCACTCTTGTTTCGTGACGATACGTCCTACAGTAAGGATAGATCGGCATACAGTGAGTAATACCGATCATACGACAAGAATTATACCAAAGCTGTAAAAAACGGTCTGCCGCTTTCAGGTAATGCGGCAGACCGTCATTATTTTATTAATTTCCCAACATAATCTCTGTTATATGCCCGTTGTTATCGGTTTTGACAGTATATGAGATTTTTGACTCCGAGGAATATGAAAAGCCTTTCTCTGCCTGCGAAAGTTTGATATTTTCCTTATTTTTCCTCAGATCCTTCATAATTCCGGAAACAGCTGCGGGAAATGAATCGTCAGGAATCAATAATGAGTCGCTGCGGCATATAAGTGAACCGAGTGAAATGGTATATTTCCCGTTTGAACATCGAAAGCTCAGTCCGGACAGAGTTTCCGGAGAATTGAGTGTAACCGACTCAACGTTGTCACTTAAAAAGCCCAATGTGCAGTTATAATCGTTTCCGAGATAATTTATAACACAGTTTCTTTCCTTTTCGAGTCTGAGTTCGGGTGTGTTGTCTTTTTCGGAGCAGGCTCCTGCTGAAATCATAAGTATCATTGCCGACAGTGCCGCAATAAGTTTTTTCAAATCTCCGACCGCCTTTCACACAGTATCGATATTTACCTTTAAAGGTTTTCCGCACTGTTATATCATATTCATATTTGGGAGATTTATGATAAAAATACTCCCGGGTCTGATTACCGGGAGCATTTGGAATTATGATTTAAGTATATATTTAAGTTCTTCAAGCATATCGCTCGGGAGCATAGTGCGTGGAGAATATTTTTCCGCACACTTATCACCGGCAAGTCCGTGGTAATATACTCCGTTTATCGCTGCCTCATCATAGTTCATACCCTGTGCAAGGAAAGATGCGACCATTCCTGCAAGAATATCTCCGCTTCCTCCCTTTGCCATGCCGTTGTTTCCGGTGAGATTGACATAGACATTTCCATCGGGGAAAGCTATCAGTGTGTTTGCACCCTTAAGAATGACAGTCACTCCGTATTCACAGGCAAAATCCCTTGCTATACCGTATCTGTTTTTCTGTATATCGGAAACGTCCGTATCCGTAAGAACTGCCATTTCACCGGGGTGGGGTGTAAGTATAACAGGTACACTGCATTGTCTTAATATATTTTTATTCATGGTTATGGAGTTTATTCCGTCGGCATCGAGAACAATCGGTTTATTCGATGTACTTATCATTGCCGAAACAAGCTCCGCCATATCACCGCTTGTTCCGAGTCCGCAGCCGATAAGTATAGCATTTGCCTTTTCAAGTATTTCATACTGTAATTTGTCAAACGAATTTATACTTATAAGACCGTCATTTGATTGTTCAAGCGGTACAAATACCGCTTCCGTAAGCTTTGAAGCCGCAATAGGATAAATCCCGTCCGGGACAGCCGCACGTAAAATACCCACACCGCTGCGAAGTGCAGCCATTCCCGAGAGTACGGCTGCTCCGGACATCCCGTAGCTTCCGCAGACCGAAAGCAATGTCCCGTTTGTTCCCTTGTGTGCGGATTTTTTCCTTTCCTTAAGCGGATGAGTTTCGACAAATTCATCAGTGGTTTTCATCACATATGTACAGCCGTCAATAAGCGACTGAGGAATACCTATACGTGCAACGGAAACCTTTCCGCAGTAATCAGTTGACGGATAAAGAACATGAAGAGGTTTGAGCGTTGTGAAAGATACCGTGTAATCGGCATGGAAACAATCATCCGGAATCTCTCCGGTGTTGCATATTATACCGCTCGGGGTATCAACGGCAATTTTTACCGCCTTGGTATTTTTATTGCAGTGACTTATAAGCTGTGCACTGAAAGGGTCAAGCATATCTCTGAATGATATTCCGTATATTGCGTCTATAAGTATCTCCGAGTCATTAACAGCGTTCATACATTCCTCGGTTTTTTCCTTAAAAGACAGGATATTGACTTTATCCGGTATTATTTCAAAATTTAATTTACCGAGATCTGTTGCAGGGTATTCGTTTGCTATTATAACTGTTACATCACTCATAAGGGAAAGGAATCGTGCCGTGACAAATCCGTCACCGCCGTTATTTCCCTTTCCGCAAAGGACGGTTACTTTTTTTAGTTTATTCTGTATTATGATTTTGGTTGCGAGTTCCGCAACAGCAGCCCCCGCCTGTTCCATCAGAGAAGCCAAAGGAAGACCGTTTCTGACATATGTTCTTTCGATATTAAGCATTTCTCCGCTTTCTACAACTATCATCGTTATCACCTCGTTATTTTTTTAGCTTATGTGCAGAATACTGTTTATCCGGGCAGTATATACACTTTAACACTTTATATTATTCTAACACTATAATCCATTTTTTTCAATTAAAAATCCGTATTTTTTGTGCAATTATCTCAGGAAACATTATATTGTTAATAAAGAATATAATTATTTTTCATATTTAATAATAAATTTCCGATATTGTATTGACAATTACAAAAAAACAATATAAAATATTACTGTCGCCTTTTGGTGGCTGTAATATTTGTAATGGAGAGTTATCGAAGTGGTCATAACGGGACTGACTCGAAATCAGTTGTACCTCACGGTACCGTGGGTTCGAATCCCACACTCTCCGCCACAGCAAAAGCCTGTAATCAAGCCGATTGCAGGCTTTTGCTTGTATTTTTTTCCAAAAACAAGCGGCTCAGAGCATACCGCATTTTTGACACACTCCTTCATCACTTTATAATATACTTCCGTTGATTGGTTTGTGTCAGGTTTTATTATACACCATCAGAACAAATGTTATATTATTGCTTGACAATATAATGCACGGATTGTAGAATTATATATAATGATTTTCAATTCTGAAAGGAGAAATTAAATGTTTAATACTGATTGTCTGCATGGGGGATACCGCCCCGAAAACGGTGAGCCGAGGAATATTCCGATAATACAGTCTACAACGTTCCGCTATGAAACAAGTGAGGATATGGGAAAGCTGTTTGACCTTGAGGCTGAAGGCTATTTCTATACAAGGCTTCAGAACCCGACAAATGATATGGTTGCGGCACGTATCTGCAAACTTGAGGGAGGCACGGCTGCAATGCTGCTGTCATCGGGGCAGGCGGCTTCCTTTTTCTCAATATTCAATATTGCCTCTGCCGGGGATCATATTGTTTCATCTTCGACGATATACGGAGGTACATATAACCTTTTTGCCGTTACCATGAAAAGGATGGGTATTGAATTTACATTCATCGATCCCGACTGCACGGAGGAAGAGCTTAATGCTGCATTCCGTCCGAATACAAAGGCATTATTCGGAGAAACCATAGCCAATCCTGCACTTGCGGTGCTTGATATTGAGAAATTCGCAAGAGCTGCACATTCTCACGGCGTACCGCTTATAGTTGATAATACCTTTGCGACGCCATGGGGCTGCAGACCGTTTGAATGGGGAGCGGATATCGTTACACATTCAACGACAAAATACCTTGACGGTCATGCTGCTGCCGTTGGCGGAGCCATTGTTGATTCGGGAAAATTTGACTGGGATAAATATGCGGATAAATATCCGGGACTTACAACGCCCGATGAAAGCTATCATGGTATCACATATACAAAACGTTTCGGATTGGGCGGTGCCTATATAACAAAGGCTGTTGCTCAGCTTATGAGAGATTTCGGTTCTACGCCCGCTCCCATGAATTCGTTTTTGCTCGGACTGGGTATAGAAACGCTTCCGCTGCGTATGGAACGCCACTGCGAAAATGCAAGGAGGATTGCAGAATATCTCAATAGTCATCCGAAGATTTCATGGGTAAGATATGCAGGACTTGAGGGCGATAAATACTACGAGCTTGCAAAGAAGTATCTGCCGAAAGGACCGTGCGGGGTAGTATCGTTCGGTGTTGCCGGTGGAAGAGCTGCCGCCGAAAAATTTATGGCGGGTCTTAAGCTTGCCTCAATTGCTACTCATGTTGCAGATGCCAAAACCTGTGTTCTTCACCCGGCATCAGCAACACACAGACAGATGAATGATGCCGAACTTGAGGCTGCCGGAGTATCTGCCGATCTTGTACGGCTTTCCGTAGGTCTTGAAGATGCCGATGATCTTATAGCCGATTTGGAGCAGGCTCTCGAAAACGTATAATTGCAGTATCAAAATAAAAAGCTCTGCAGCTATCAAGGCAGAGCTTTTTATTGGAAGTTGGTAAGACTACAAAAAACAGAGTGGATGCAGACAAAAATTTATGGATCAACATAAATCGTACCGCATAGGGTTGTTTAAGTACAATATTCTTCGTCCGCATCCTACTTCATTATATCATAATATTTATTAATTTGACAAGCGTACCTCATTTTGTGTATAATTATCATATAAAATATAATTTTATGCACTGAGCGGTCGTTTGTTTATACCGAGCGGTTAAAAACTCTTAAAAATCATTTAATTATTTAAATATCTCATTAATTTCCTATAATTTAGAGAAAAAGTATCACTGAAATAAAATTAAAAATTATAAACATGAATTTGTGCAAAGTGACAAATGATATTTGTTATTTTATCTGTGTATATTATTTGGGTGAATAATTCCGGAGAAATTATATTTGAATTTCCGCGTTTGTTTTTTACGGCGAGAAAGTAATGTGAATTGTCGGGGGAAAGATTATGGATATTGATTTTCAAAGACTGACTGAAAATGAACTTGAGATATTTATAAAAATGAGGATAATCCAACTGCGAGAGGAGGGGGCAAAGGAGGATATTGACCTGACCGCAGCATAAGGCTTATAGCACATAAATAGCCGCCTTTTCTGCCGGCAAAAAAGTTTTTTCTTTTATTTGAAAAAAATTTAAAAAAAGTATTGACATTTTCCGGATGATATGGTATTATAATTATCGTCGCTGAGATGCGGGTGTAGTTCAATGGTAGAACACTAGCCTTCCAAGCTGGTTGCGTGGGTTCGATTCCCATCACCCGCTCCACATATGCGCTGATAGCTCAGCCGGATAGAGCAACTGCCTTCTAAGCAGTAGGTCAGGGGTTCGAATCCCTTTCAGCGCGGTGCTATGGTGGGTATAGCTTAGCTGGTTAAAGCGCCAGTTTGTGGCACTGGAGATCGTCGGTTCGAATCCGATTACCCACCCCATCTTTTATCTGCAAGTCAGCACTTGATATGGCTGCTTTTTTTTGCGGTAATTCAATGGGGTGTCGCCCAATGGTTAAGGCAACGGACTTTGACTCCGTCATCGCTGGTTCGATTCCAGCCACCCCAGCTATATAAGCTTTCGGAAGCGATGGAATTTATTGATATGACTCATTAGCTCAGTCGGTAGAGCACCTGGCTTTTAATCAGGGTGTCCGGAGTTCGAGTCTCCGATGGGTCACGGGTGTATGCAGCAGCAAAGCATTTTTATCTGCTTTGCTGTTGTATTTTTTTGTATTATCGGGTTGATTTAATTATTCCGGACGGTTGGCAGAGTCAGAACGCTCTGTTAAAGCTGTAATATATCAAACATTTTTTCTGTTAAGCTTATAACTTTACATATATAAATATTGGCTTGCGATCGAAAAATCACAAAAAATCGTTCAAACGGCTTGATAGGATTATTTTTCCGATAAGCTAATTTGAAGAAAAGATCGGCTATGGTGAAAATCGGATAAGGATATTATTGTGCAAAAATTTGGGAATAAAATAGCACATATAGTATATAAAGGAGATAGCTTTACATATATAATGGGTGACGTAAGTTTTCCTTGTGATTATATTAAATCAAATAGTTCCGTTTATTTTCTTCCGGGCAAATACTACAAAATACGACATATTATAAAGTATAAATATGATAATGCTCTATATATAATGTATAAGAGTTCCGATTACCCGAATGGGAAAAGAGAGAAAATCCGGATAAGAAAGCTTTAGTGGTTTTGCATAAACTGCAAACGAGATTATTGATATATTCTACAAAAAAGAAATTTATGCTTGATAAAATCCGACTGCCGTAATATAATGATACTAAATAGCGGGTTTGTGCGTCCGTTTGCTCGTGTTGCGGGATGCCCGAATGTGCTGAAACAAACCAAATTATTTAAGGAAAGGAAGTAGATGCTATGTTACCAAAAAAGCTGAAAAGCAAGCAGGGCGTGACTCTGCCGGTGGCAATGGCTGTAACGTGCGTACTTGTTATCCTTTCTGTGTCGCTCATCGGTATTGCGCTGACAAGTATTTCCAATACGAGCAGTTCTGTCAGCAGTCGACAGGCATACCTCAATGCGAGGAGTGCTCTTGAGTATGCGATTACATACTACAGCGATACCGAGCGTGTGCCGGAATTGTCTGAAGTGCACGATGAGTACATGGTGATGAAGGATAAAGAGGGAGGAACTACCAATGACGGTGCCTTGTTTGTTGCGGACGAGTCGGAAACAGAAGGTTACTCAACATATGTTCACGCCGACTACTATGCACCCGAGGACGGAAGTTCTCCTCAGCTGAAGATTACGGCATATGCCATGTCATCGAATGCTTTCGGTAAGAAAACAAGGACGGTTACGCTTGGTGCATTGATGCCGGAGGATGCATCGAGTTCCGGCGATACTCAGTTGTTCCCGCCGCCGGAAATAGTCCCGGCATCGAGACCGACAGACTATGTACCACCGATGAACGCGATAACTCTTCATGTCAAGCAGTACCCCGGACAGAACTGGACGCCGTTCTATTATTTGTGGACATATGAGGATAAGGCAGACCTCTACAGTGTAACGGATAACTGTTACGGTCTGGAAACTTATTATAAGTCGAGGGGCAATCTCCTTAAATCATCGGGAGGAACCTATGGCAAAGGACCACTTCTGTATTACAAGAAAAGCGGTTCAAAATATGTTAAGGCCGGCATGGATATTCCTGCGGCGTTTACCTTGAACCATAAGAGCGTTGTTGCACCGAGTCCTTGGAATGCAGTCGGCAATTTGGGAGATCCGCGTAACGGTCCTGCTACGTCCTTCAGTGCAGGTGATGGAGGATGGTATAGTGCAACGTACTATATTGACGATGCAAACGTTAATTACTTCAACCTCATTATAACGAAAAAAGGTCAGGTGCTTAATGTAGGCTCAGAGTGGCACCCGGAAACACAGACAAGTGAAATGTTCCACCTGTGGTATCTTTTCAGCAGTGATAAAAATGTTTACTTTGAATTTCTGAAGCCCGGATTGCAGTATAAAGAGGGTAAGAGCTGGAATGGTCTTGATACATTGTCCGACAGAATGTTGGTTTATGTTAAAAACAAAAAGACCACTGTGCATTTCAGAGTAAAAGGTATTGGAGATACCAAGAAAGAAGCAAACAGTGCGGCACCGACAAATGCCCCTGTTATCAACAGTGTAAGCGTTAAGGGTGTTTCCATATTTGATAGCTCGGCGGACAAGACCTCACGATTTGTTAAAGGTAACTCAATACCGACAACGAACGATATATTTAACACGAGCAGTCTTGAACAGGTATGGCTTCTGAACTTCATGAAAGGCAACGAAGGAAGAACAGGTGATGAAGTCGGTTACTTCTATGGTGTAAGTTCCTCCGGTCAGGATCAGATGCTGTATGAAGGCTGCGGCTGGTGGGTTGCAAATATATCCTGCGGTGAAAATTTCGATATGACGTTCACCTATTATGACACAGAAGGCAATCCTACAACGGACACGGTAAGTGTTTCACCGAATACGGATAACGAAGCATTCGTAGTTGTTGATCCTGCGAAGCCCGGTTCACTTGTATCTCGTCTTACAGAGAGAAGAGCGTGCGATGAGATAGGACTGGATTACGAGTCGTATACTACCATCAAAGTAAAGGCAAGTGAAACCGCAACAACGATTGCACCTTATCTTGATTATGACAATAAAAAGACTTCATCAGCAGCAAAGAGAAAGTTGATGGAGAAAGTAGATGAGGCACGTTCGTCATACCTTATAGATGACTATGAGGAGGACGGTTTCAAAGCATTCCAGGATGTTCTTGACGAGGCTATTGAGCTGATAAACGATACCGAACTCAAGGCTAATTCAGTTTATAATAAAATGGTCAAAAAGATCGATAAGGCTATAAGTAATCTGAGAACCAAGGTTGTTAGCAGAGAGATATATAAACTGCTTGAGGATCTTGTCAAGGAATGTGATAAAGCTGTTCAGGAACAGAGTGAATCGTATTTATACGATGGAGCTAGATTTGCCGCTTTTGTTGTAGACGGCGGCGTGTATACAAAGACAAAGAATCTTGTCGAAAGCGGAGAAATTCTGAAAGATCCGTCATATACTTCGAGCGTAGTTCTCGATATGAAGGATGCTCTTGAGGACGCGTTTCGTGATCTTCAGTTAGGTAAGCTTGAAAAGAGCGTGCTTGAAGAAACGATAAAAGAAGCCAAGAAATATCAGGGCAACACCAGGTATAAGCAGGAGTATCTTGATAAGCTTGACGAAGCACTCAGCAACGCTTTAGATTTGAGAACCCGTTTATGTACACAAGAGGAAATTGATACGGCAACGGAGGCTCTGAGGCAGGCGATCGATGACCTTCTTGCAAATCCGAATGTTGATATTGATTTGAGACCTATTAATGGGTTACTTGAAAATGCACAGGAGAAGCTCGATAATAAGGTTGATTGTACGGATGATACCTATAGCGATCTCCAGAAGGCTGTCGACAATGCAAGTGCGATAGTAGTTGATATCAGTGCTACGCAGGAAAAGGTTGACGCTGCATATGAAGAGTTGCTTAAGGCGTATAATGCATACACTGTATATAAGCCCGGAAGCGGAACGACCACAACGGATTCATATGCTACGGATACTCTCCTTCATGAAGGAAAGGTAAGAATATGGGTTGAGGGTGTTCTTCGCGGAACTGTAATAAGAAGCCATAAGGAAACCGCAGACGGTCTCGACATAGAAGATGAGGATGCATTTGAGATTACCGGATTTTCAATGCAGCTGTTTAGGGGCGGTTCATCTGTCGGCAACTATAACTACACTGCCATGAATACAATCAACGGTCAGGGTCTTATGTACAGAGATTTAGAGCTGAACAGTTTTGACAGTGTTAAATTTACGATCACGGCGGTTCAGAATGAGCTTGGCGAATATAATTATTCTACAGGTCATTACGATATAAAGGATACTAAAACTGTAGTCTTTACGTCAGAGCAGGCTCTTGAAGTTAAGGATACAGGAAACGGAAATCTTGTATATTCATTTGGAAGCTTTGTAATGGCTGATTTGGGAACAACTGTGAAGAATACCGTAGTTATGAACACTGATAAGAAGCTTTCCGAGCTTTACATTTCGGGAACGGAAAACGCTGTTGTCGAAGTTACCAATGGAGACGGCAAGAGAGTTGACTATCCCACAATTGAGGAGGGTCCGTATCGTGTAGCGAGATACCTCTACGATGCATCAGGCTCCAAAAAGCAAAAGGTTCAAATCAGGTATTATTCGATAGATAACAGTGAATACCTTTATACCGATGCTTTTGATTCGCAGTTGGGACAATACGTTGTTCTGCTTGACGAAACAAATAAGACGGAAAGATCGACAATCAAGATCAACATCCCGTATAACAGCAAGACCATAAGCGGAGATGATACAACATTTGTAGGTGTAAGCATTAATGGTGCTGACCCTGTTGAAGCAAATTTTGACGGTTCACAGTATGTTTATACTGCCGATTATTCGGGCGAGTTCAGCTTCACGATTGTCAGAAAGTATGGTGAAGGCGGTAAACTTAATGTTACAACCAAGAATTCCATGCTTGTCAACAGGTCGGGCGAGCTTAATGTAACGTATGATGCTGACGATAAGATGTCTGCTAACTATACGGTCTATACGTTCAAAACAGTTCCCTATCAGTTGATATCGGTTAAGAGTATTTATCCTATGTACAGTGAGACAAGCGGAAGCGGAAGTACGGTACAGTATAACAGTGTGGGTGAACTCAGCGGTATTGTATCTACTACATTCACCGAAGGTTTGCTGACAACGCCGAAGGTTACATCGGCAACGACACCAATGAAGAAAGAAACTGTTTCATTTGACTACTTCAACCAGGTTCAGACCGATAAAGGCTTGAAGCCGACTAAAAATCTGGCAAAGACCGTAATATGGATAGATACCGATAATAATTATCTGAAGAAGCAGCAGCCATGGGTTTATGTTTGGGACAGAAACGATCGTGAACTTAACGGTGCGTATCCCGGAATGCCGGCAACGCGTGTTGAACAGACAAATTATTATTACGTTGTTGTTGATGCTACTGCAATCGGATTGATTATAACCAAGGATAACGGTGCTACAAAGGTTGGAGGCACACCGAAAGGTGGGGCAAATGACAGGAGTAATAATGGCGGCGAGATATACCTTGATATAACCGATTCTATATGGTTTGAAGAAGATACTGTTCTATACGACACAAACTGGAAGACAACGTGCTATGGTAAATCGAAAAAGCTCAGATTTAATGCATTTTGCAGACCGTTCCAGTGTAACTGGGGCGACGAGAATCAGACAGGCGGTTGTTGTCTGTACACTATCATAGACGCAGAAGTTCTTAGTGCTAACGGTCATTCCGAAGACCTTTGCAGTCCGACGGTGAGCTGGAGCAGTACTTCTTCTTGCAATGTTTATGATTATCATGCTTCAACCGGTAATAAATGTCCTAACCGGCAAGGTCACGGTAAGACAGGTACCAAAGAGAATCCTTTAGCAATGTATCCGTATGCACCGGGAAAAGTAAAAAACTATAGCTTTGGTTCATCTATAGGCGGAGCATATACGTACTACTATAGAGCGAAACGCTCAGATACACCTCCGACATACGAGACGCTTGTAGCTGTAGTTGACAGAGACGACATGGATGCAAAGGATTTAAGAATGCCGTTTGTTGGCGGCTCGAAAATAAAGCTTGATAATATAAGCTATGCCAATTCGTATTCTACCTACTCACTTATGAAAAATGACGGTAAGACACGTGTAGGAATCGACTATGTCGGCGACTATGTCTTCAAATCCGAAAATGGTACCGGTATTGACAGATCAGGAAATATGTACGGCGGTTCCGGTGGAAACAGAGAATCTATGGGACGTGTCGGTGATACGACGCTATCACTCATGTACGACTGGTATGAACGTAAGATACCGGTTGACCAATCGAGCGAATATACATTCCAGATTCAGGGACTCAGATTTAAGTCGTCAAATGGCAAGAAATGGTATGAAAAAGACTATAAGACCGATACAACCTTCACTGAACGCATTAAGGATGTTTACGGAAATGTATGGCTTGTGGTTAAGGATATAACCATGAAAGACGGTCTTTATACGAATATGGCTCTCAGTTCTGTAGACCCCGAGAACATACAGATAGAAGACGAACAGAAGATCTATGTCAAGAAAACGACTAATATTGCTTCAGTACAGGTTGCTGCAAGGGGAATCGGTTCGGGAAGCACATATACCATGTCCGATGATACGGAAGAGACAGAATATTTGTCTGTTAAGATCCCGTCACAGACCCCGTTCCTTACAATTACTATAACTTATACGGACGGAACGTCAATGGCGTGCAAAACGTCACTCCAAGGCGGAGATAACATACTCTTTGAACCGAGTATGAATGCAGGTACCGGCGGATGGAATAACTTTGTACCGAAGAGGTTAGCAATCGAGAGGGCTCTCTACAGTGCCCATGCTCTCTACTACGGTAAGGTTCTTGCGAGAGAGTATGATACCAAGGGTAATCCGAAAAACCTCGGTGATAACGGTGGTAAAGGTTCGTTCAAATATGCCGGAGCGTTTAAGAGCCGCTTTATTGACAAGTACTTTGCTGACGGTGAAATAAAGAGTAACTGGAAAAATGCGGATCTTGATAAAATCAACAAATGGGTAGCTGCATATACAGAGCTTTACGCAACCTTGAGTGAAGCGAGAGCATATGTTCCCGGACATAACTATCCTGAATATCTCCATGGTTCGGGTGCCGATATTTATAGTGCAGAATCTATAAGTAAGATCGAGAACTTGATTAGAGAAGCTGAGGATGTATATGAAAGTGCTTCTTCAACAGTCAACGATGTAGTTACTATGACGAGTAAGCTTGAGGCTGCAGTTCAGGGTGCATCGATAAATACAAACGACGATGTTATCAGATTCTTCTTCTGCGATGACACAGGTGAGGTAATGGATAATAAAGGCGAAGTTACCCTTAAGTATCAGCTCACCTCCGGAGGAACTGTTCAAGAGCAGTCAACTAAATTCTATACCGAAAATGGTAACTATCCTTCCTTCTATGTAACTCCTGCCACCGGTGAAAGTTATATCTATAATGCACAGTTTGTGATCAAGTATCCTAACGGCAAAGAGACCATCTGCGATCCCGTACAGGCGGAAATACCGCTCAGCGGTCGTAACTGGTACTCAGACTGGTACTTCATTTATCAGCCGTCCGACACAGGTACGGATCTTTCACGTTGGCACAGAGAGCCGGTTGCTGATGTAAGAACGAATGTACTCAATAAAATTGAGGAAAGTACTGCAACCGAGGAAAATTATATCTTCGATATGAAGACAATACGTCCCTCGTTCAAGGATCCGGCACCGACTGCTAATTCTGAGGCGAGTGCAATGGATTTGGATTTCCAGGATCTCTACATTGTATTCAAGGAAGATGTAAAGGTTGTCCCGACAAGCTCGAGTGTTGGTAAGTATACAATATATGCGGGTGCTTACAGGTTCACTAAGGATGATTCTACAGGTCCCGAAGGTCCGCTTGTATATACTCAGAATTCCGCGGGTAACTGGGTACCAAGACTGAATTTGTTCACGCAGCTTGCCAAGGATTATTTCACTAACCCGGTTAATTACGGCGAATATGTCTATCCTGATGATGGCGGAACTCCTGATGATTATGTTGATGGCGTAGAAGCAGGCTTTGTTGCAAAAGGAAGCGGAGATGAGCTGTCAATTATAGCAGGAAGCCATATGAGCAACAAGACTGTCAATATGACTGTTAATAACGGTTCGTTCGCCGCAAACAGACTTATGCAGTTTATGACATCGGGAAGAATGTATTTCCGTTGGAGAAACAGCGGCAACCTTAATGTCTATAACAATGTTACAATGCTTGCAAGCGAGTTGACCTTAGCATCTTCGGGTAAGATCGTATCGCATAATGCCGATAAGCATTTCTACCTGGGAACCTTTGACGATGGTGTTGACTCAATGGAGCTTGTAATTCTTACAGACCTCCATATACAGTATATCGACCGTTACGGAGATACACAATCGTTCATAATACGACGAGGTGTATGTAAGATCAAGAAGGATCCTGATGACGACGGAGATTACATTGCCGATCTCTTTGATAAGGACTACTGGAGTTCGTCACACGTACAATATCATGGTACAGGTACGGATTACACAGGAGAGCAAAACACACGATTCGGCAGATTCGGAGTAAAATACGTTAATAGTTAGTCTTTAATTCAGGGCAATAAAACCCCCCGACAGATTCGGACTGTCGGGGGGTTCCTTTTTCTGAGTTTTCCGCACTATATTTTTCCCGAGAGAAAAATATCTATAGCACAGTCAGGACTGCCGGCTCTTCCGGTGTAGCAGGGGATGCCCTCGTCATCAAGAATTGATTCAGAGCTATCCTCAATATTGCCGCATATCACGGCATCAACTTCAAACATACTCAGCATCCCGATTACCGATTCGCAATCCCCGCTCATTGTTGCAAGAATTTCCGAATGACTTATGCATCCGTTTTCTATTTCATATATTTTGAAATATCTGACGGTTTCAAATTGATTATGTATCAGGTCAGAGCTTTTGTCATACGTTACAGCTATCTTCATTATGTATCCCTCCCGATTTTAATATACATTAATATATCATGTGTATAATAGCTTGTCAATATCATACCTGTATCAAAATAAAAGCTTCGATTAGTCAGAGATTTTTTTACTATGCAGGTATTTTTCGGTTTCTTGCTTAATATAATATAATAGTTGACCGAAAAATCAGGTTAATTTTCAAAGTAAACGCAACAAAATCAAAGAAAATGCAACAGGTTGCAA
>X301_European_Hare__coassemble_846_pt1 | contig 81115 bp, 58 predicted proteins | sample X301_European_Hare__metabat2_low_PE_012 | metagenome-assembled genome bin X301_European_Hare
CGTTGAGTTCGGCAAGTCCTGCATCATAACGGGATATCATAAGTGCATCGGCTATATTCATTTCGCCGTCAAGGTTTGTATCACCCATATTATCTGCTATGGTTTTATCATAATCGGATTGGGCTGTCTTGTAAGCAATTTCTTTTTCGTCAAGTTCCGCTTTTTTCAATGAAATCTCTTTGCTCAGGTTGCCAAGATTTTTTTCAAGTGTTGAAAGCTCCGACTTCTTTTCAGATAATTCTTTTTTCATGCTCTCGGCTTCGGCAAGCAAATTGTAGTAATCTACTTTCAGGCTGTCTTCATTGGATTTAGCTTTACTCAACTCAGTTTCTGCATTTTCATATGAGCTTTCCGCAGCTGCAAGTGCTCCGGTGATTCTGTTATAATAATCCATAAATCTTTCCTCATATTCATCTACATTACGGGCATCATTAGCGTAAAGATATGTAAAAGTCTGAGCATGCTCGATTCCGTATGAACCTCCCTGTGCAACTGCAAATCCCGTGACAGCATAATACGAGGTAACAATATTCAGATAATGCCCTATAACTTCAAACTCACTAATTCCCGAAAGATATTGCTGCTTTTCCCTATCATACCATCCGACAAAAGGATCACTATATCCCCACGCAAGATTTTCGCCAACATCAAATTGTCTTGCGTGTCCTATGTTTGTAAGGGAATAATTCGCATCCGCCTGTGCTGTAGCCATCATATAGTCTGTAACCTTAAGCGTACCCAGTGTCTGACCGTTTGTCGGATCTGTTCCTTCCTGAGTTCTCAAAGAATTACATTCCCGGATAAAGTCGAATGATGCTTTCATATTCTCAAGATTCGTTGCGTACGTTTCTGAGCCTTTGTTTGTATATGAAGCATATTTACAGTTATTCAGAACATCTAATGCATCGTATGCTCCGACATACTCAAAAAAACCAAAAGATCCCTTATCATATTCGGCTCTTGCCTGTTCAAGCTGAATCTCAGCGGATTGTAAAGCCTTTTCTTTTTCTGCTGTATTCTTTGAAGCAATATCCAGCTTTGACTTCAGCCCATCGGTTCCGGAATTATTAATCCTCGACTCAAGTCCGCCTATTTTTTCTTCCAATGCTTTGATATTGCTTTCTGTTTGTTCCTTTTCCGCAATAAGGGATTGATATTCCTTGTAGGATTGATCATACTCACCCTTTGTAGTTTTGAGATTGTCAACAGCCTGTTTCACGGATAATGTATCGCCTTTGCCATTTACGGCGGACACGGCAATATTTATTCCCGGCATCAATGCAGCAATTATCAATGCCGTACAGATAAACTTTTTTCCCATTTTATTTACCTCCAAAAGTTTAAACTACAATGAATCAATTAAACCTGCATCAAATCTTGAAATCATCAGTGCGTCTGCAATATTTACTTCGCCGTCATTATTTACGTCCGAAACTGCAAGCTGATCTTCGTTGAGTTCGGCAAGTCCTGCATCATAACGGGATATCATAAGTGCGTCGGCTATGTTTATCTCGCCGTCGTTGTTGGTGTCGCCCAAAACAACAGAGGATTCAAATATTTTATTATATACCTCAACACTTTTTTCGGCATAATTCAAAACGGACTCAGGCACAGTAATACTCTTTATAATTGTTGATGTTTTCAGTAAAAATTCTTTTGCAAGCACCTTACCCTCAGCATTTGTTTCGTCCTGTATGTATGAAATCGTATAATTAACAGGTTCACCATTAACGTTTTTAAGTTCAATCTTTGAAACAGTCTGCGGATCAATATATTGATCGAAAACAACTTTGACGCCCTCATCTGTAATTTCTGCATTTTCAACCTGTGCTTTTTTTGTTGAAATCATACCGATATTCACATTAGTTTGTGGCGGAGGAACAGGCATCCATTCGCTGTATGTAGTTTCATAGCCATCAAGTTCATATTTTACCTGCCACCATCCTTCCGGAACATCCCATGCATAATTACCGTCATTATCCGTAATCAAAGGATTTTGCTGACTCCAATCGGATGCATTCCAAAGCTCTGCCCTGTCGGTCTGCGGAGCATCCCAGAATGTTTCATCGTCTTTTTCTTCGTCATACGGAATCCAATATGCTGTTGTCTTTACACCCGAAAGCCTGTTTGACGTAACACCTTCATAAACATAGCCGCTGGGATCAATTGCCCAGTTAATCGAGGAGTCATCAGATAAACCTTGTAAATATGCAATATTATCGTTTAACTTGTCTTCCCACAATGTCATTAACACATTTTCAACTAATAAAAGTGCTCCTTCCAAAAGCAAACCTTGAGGTGTAAATGTTCCTATCCCAACAACTTTACTGGCAGAACTTACGAGATTTAAAATTCCCTTACAAATTGCGATATTTCTTGCTTGTTTAGAATAATCATCCAATAAATTGTTGATATATAATTTTTCTTGTTCTGTTTTGCCTGATAAAGATACAGATTTTCTGATATCATCTATTTGGTCTCTTGTATTGCTATAGGAATCCACCACTTGATATGTTCCATAAAGTTCATTCCAAACAAATGAACCGAGGTCATACGTTACTATACTGTCTAAATGTTGATCCAAAAACTCTGTAGCTGCAATCGGACCAGCATTTTTTAAAAAGGACTTAAATACAGCACCTTTTCCGGTATCAATTAAATATGTCAGCAAATCCCCATTTTCCCACTTTTGATAATATATATATTCCGTACCATCCTTAGTAACTTTTTTTACAACATTTTTCCCGGAATCAGTAAGAAAATTAATAAGCATTTTACCAAGGGTTATATAGTCATCACTATCAGAATACAAATCAAGTGCTGATGTTCTGTAATTTCTGCCACTAATAGATTTTGTCAGAACCTTATCTGCATCATCTCCAAGCATATCACGAATACCATCTTCAAATTGGTACTCCTGCATACCAAGTGCAAGTTTACTATTATCTGCCAATGTAATTTCATATTCCACTTCAGTATTTGTGTTCTTTGTAATTTCTACTGTTGCATCACCAAACATTTCATTGTATGATTCATCTGTTAGTTCTATAGTATTGGCAAAATCCAACATACTATCTTCTTCTGCATAGTAAACATTAATCTTTCCCGGAACATAATTATTATCACTTTCATCAAAATATCCGTTGGCAACAAAAGCATTAAGATTTTCATCCCAAACTGCTTCCATTCTTTTGGTGACGTTGCCTCTATCACTTGTGACATAAACTTTTTTTACCTTTTCAGGATAATCAAACTTTACCATAAAATTCATCGGACAATTTCCCGCAACAAAAGTTATATTTGGTTTACTGTCCGAAAGCAAATTATATGTATTTCCATTATAATTTAAAACAAAATCGGTCATTGTAGGAGTTTCCGGAGAATACCTTATGGTTGTAACAGCATATATTTCATTTGAATTTTCATCTATTGCCAACACCTTAATAGTATATTGTTTTTCATCCTCCAAATTATCCAACTTAATATCAGTACTGTATGAACCCACCTTATTGGACATTACCCTTTTTACATACTTATCATCAATATAAACCAATACATCACTTTCAGCCGGAGCGATTCCACTTATTATTACTTTATCAGTATTTGTAACACTTGGTGCTGATACTGATATTGTTGGTATATCCTCATTTATTATGCCAATTATATCATAATCCTCTTTATTATTGAGTTTATAGTTCAAAGTTGCATAAGAAACAATATTTACATTTTCAAGGATTTTCAGCGAAAAAGTGATCTTACCACTTTGCGATGAAACAGGTATTGTAATTGTTTCATTATTATCTGTAAATGTATTGCAAAGTTTTTCATTATACATTAATGTCTTCTGAAGAAGTTCTGTGCCGTTTGGTATTTTTATTGTAATGTAGGCACCTTTTAACTTTGTATATGCAGTATTTATGCTATAATCACAGGTTATAGATATACTGCCTCCATTTTTAACAGAACTGAAATTTGTAGTATAATTGCATCCATCCTCTTCTATAACTTTAGTTTCTTCATTCCTTTTTCTGCTTAATACTTTAAATGCTATATTTTGGTCTATTAAATTTATAAGACATTTTGAATAACCATTTACACAGACATTTAAAAGAGGACATTCCGCAAACGCATTATATCCAATGTCTTTTACTGTATCAGGAATTAATACAGTTTCAAGCGAATCTGTTCCGGCAAAAGCATAAGCGGGGATTTTAGTAATGCCCTCAGGTATTTCTATCTCTTTCACCGCTGTCTCATTTAAAATATTGTCACCCGCTTCAACCCATGAAAGTGGATAATTAATCTCCGCTAAATTAATACTGCACTCAAATGCTCCTTGACGTATTGTTCTTACACTATCGGGAATTATTACCTTTTTTAAACCATTACAATATGAGAAAGATCTATGGTCTATTATTTCTAAACCTTCCGGTAATTCCATGCCTCCCGACAAATTACATTTGTAAAATGCCTCTGTCCCTATTTCTTTCAACGTACCCGGGAATACAACCTTTTCAAGCGAATGTGTTTCCGAGAAAGCATAAGCAGGGATTTTAGTAACACCCTCAGGTATTTCTATCTCTTTCACCGCTGTCTCATTTAAAATATTGTCACCTGCTTCAACCCATGAAAGTGGATAATTAACCTCCGCTAAATTAATACTACCCTGAAACGCTCCTTGACGTATTGTTCTTACACTATCGGGAATTACTACCTTTTTTAAACCATTACAATATGAGAAAGATCTATGGTCTATTATTTCTAAACCTTCCGGTAATTCCATGCCTCCCGACAAATTACATTTGTAAAATGCCTCTGTCCCTATTTCTTTCAACGTACCCGGGAATACAACCTTTTCAAGCGAATGTGTTTCCGAGAAAGCATAAGCAGGGATTTTAGTAACACCCTCAGGTATTTCTATCTCTTTCACCGCTGTCTCATTTAAAATATTGTCACCTGCTTCAACCCATGAAAGTGGATAATTAACCTCCGCTAAATTAATACTACCCTGAAACGCTCCTTGACGTATTGTTCTTACACTATCGGGAATTACTACCTTTTTTAAACCATTACAATATGAGAAAGATCTATGGTCTATTATTTCTAGACCTTTCGGTAATTCCATATCTCCCGACAAATTACATTTGTAGAATGCTTCTGTTCCTATTTCTTTCAATGTACTCGGCAATGTCACACTTGTTAAATTACCTGCCCCCGAAAATATGTAACTTGATATGGTGGTAACGCCCTCACCAACCACTACCGATTTGACATCACTTTTCTGAAAGGACGAACTATACCAGTCATATTCGGGCATTTCACCGGTTCCGGTTATTGTCAGTACACCATCACTACCCAGATTCCATGTGAAATCATTATCAGGCAAAGAAGCGGCATATGCAATGATTTCATCACCTACGAAACCGAATAATTCCGCCATTCCGCTATTCATAAGCAAACACATCGTCAGAATTATTGCTAAAACCTTGTTTATATGTTTTTTAACTTTTTTAATCATGTTTAATTACCTCCCAACATAATCAGCCTATGCTCAAAAAGCAGGTTTTAGGAGAATAAAACCTGCTTTAAGAACAACTAAACTTCTAATAAGCTTTAATCGGATATATTACTTATATTCTTTTTTCTTAGACGCAAAGAATACAACCGCAAAGCTTACGGCAGCAAGAGCTACAGCGGCTGCAACAGGGACAGTTGTATCACCGGTTGTAGGTGTTTGAGTGTTGTCCTCTGAGCTGCCTTTTCCGGTGTTATCGGTCGGCTTGCTTTCCGGTTTGCTTTCGGGTTTGCTTTCAGGCTCACTTTCCGGTTTGCTCTCCGGCTTACTTTCAGGCTTACTTTCGGGTTCGCTCTCCGGATCAGTTTCAGGCTTGCTATCCGGATCACTTTCAGGCTTGCTATCCGGACCATAAAGCATCGGGATTTCCTCTGTGTAGGTTTCTCCGCAGTTCTTGCAGGTATAGGTTATAATACCCGGCTCTTCTGTGGTAGCCTCTTTCGTAACTACTTTATCATAATCATGAGGTATTACAGGGATCTCCTCTGTGTATGTTTCTCCGCAGCCGTTTTGACAGGTGAATGTCTTAACGCCTTTTTCTGTACAAGTCGGTTCTGTCGTAACAACTCCTTCATCATAATTATGTCCTGTTGCCGGAACTGCCTCGGTGTATGTGTTTCCGCACTCCTGACAGGTGAAAGTTTTCACGCCGTCCTCTGTGCAGGTAGGTTCCTTTGTCACTACGCCATCATCATATTTATGATCCGTTGCGGGTATAACCTCTGTTTTTGTTTCTCCACATATTGTACAAGTGTAGGTAATTTCACCTTCCTCAGTACAAGTTGCCTCTTTAGTTACTGAACCTGAATCGTAACTATGACCTGTTGCGGGAATTTCCTCTGTGTATGTATCACCGCAGCCGTTCTTACAGGTGAATGTCTTAACACCTTTTTCTGTACAAGTCGGTTCTTTCGTAACAACACCGTCATCATAACTATGACCTGTTGCAGGAATTTCCTCGGTGTAGCTGGAATCACCCTTAACGCAGGTAAATGTTTTTACTCCATTTTCTGTACAGGTCGGTTCTGTTGTAACAACGCCGTCATCATAACTATGACCTGTTGCTTCAATAACCTCTGTCTTTGTTTCCTGACAAACCGTACAAGTATAAACAATCTCTCCGTTTTCTGTACAATTTGCTTCTTTTGTAACATTTCCGCTGTCATATGAATGTTCGGTTTTCGGAATTTGTGTAACGGTAACAGTCTGACTGCACACGTCACATACATCTTCCTTAGATCCCTCCTGCCGGCAATTTGCCTGCTGTGTAACTACCTCATGGGTTGATGTATGATCGCATACAATCTCAATTTCAGGTTCTGCTGAGGTATTGTCGGAAACCTTTGAGCTGTTGATGTCATACATCTGGAACCCTGTAAGCTGGATATCATCTTTTGTAAACGATCCGCTGCTGAGTTTCAATGTTATAACGGCAACATCTGTAGTTCCACCTGTGAAGCCGTTTGTATACATGAAATTGCCTCTTACTTGTCCCTCAACATTCGGATTGATCTGACTGAAGTCCGCCAAAGATGAGCCTTTAACAGCCGAAACTAAATCAAACACATCGGTGTCATAGTTGATCGTAAAATTACCTGCTGCTACAACATCAGTGTTAGTGAAATCGACTGTGACAACAACATTCGTGTTGTCTACTACTGTTTCCGTCAACTTATACGTCGGAAGACTTTCGTTGGCGGATACCGTGAGCAAACCGACTGCCGATACTGTCGTAAGACAGGAAGCAGCCAATACCACGCTCAAAATTTTTTTGCTTTTTTTCATGGTTAACATCTCCTGTTAAAATATTTTTTTATGTTAAATTAATAACATACGTAAATTAGTGAATCGCAAACGATTCGTCATTGTTTCGGCTTATCAAAGAGAATCAATAAGCCCTGCATCAAACCTTGATATCATCAGTGCATCGGCAATATTAACCTCGCCGTCACCGTTTACATTAGAAAGTGCAAGCTGACTTTTCTCAAGTTCAGCCATTCCTGCATCATATCGGGATATCATAAGTGCATCAGCTATATTTACCTCACCGTCATTGTTTGTATCTCCCTTAATTCCGGCATCGGCAACTATGGCATATTTGCTGAAATGGTCGGTTATGAATGTAACGTACTCGCCATCATAGCTGCTTCGCATTTTCTCGGTTGATCCGTCGTCATTTATGCGATATACCTCTATATTTTCACCGCCATCTTTATATGGTATCTTAACGACAACATTACCGTTCGGCTGAACCTTTACGCCGTTTTCAGTCAGGGATATATCATAATACGCACAAGCTTTCTTGCCGCTGATTTTTACATCCCCCGGTTTCAATTCAGATACTTCAAGCTTTGTGTTTTCACCTATATCGCCGGTTACCGTAATATTTGTTTCTGTGTCTGACAACTTGTTACCCACAGCTACAAAAGGTATGCTGCATTTCTTAGCATAGCTTTCGGCATAGCTGTTTTTATAACCGTAAATAACAAGATTATCACAACCGGAAAATGTATCCCCACTTATCTCGGTAACACTCTCAGGTATAGTTATGCTTGTCAGTCCTGCACAACCTCTAAATGCCTCATCACCTATCTCCGTAACAGCAATTCCGTCAATCTCGAGCGGAATAACAACATCTCCGTCCTCACCTGTATAGCCTGTAATTGTTACACCGCCGTTGGCATTTTCTTCCCATTTAAACGGGATTACTGTAACCTTACAGGAAGCACTTATACCGTTAGACGCTGTCGCTGTTATTGTTGCTGTGCCCGTACTTATAGCTTTAACTGTGCCGTCATCAGATACAGTAGCAACTTTTCCATTGTCACTTGTCCATGTAACGTTCTTGTCCGTTACATTATCAGGATATATCGTTGCTGTAAGTTTTTCTGTTTTTCCTTTTTCAAGGCTTATGCTTGTTTTGTTAAGCTTTACACTTGTTACAGCTACAATCGGGTTCTTTACCGTTACCTTACAAGTTGCAGTCTTGCCGTTATTTGTCTTTGCGGTTATCGTAGCTACGCCTGCACTTACGGCTGTTATTTTTCCATTTGCAACTGTTGCAACCTTATTGTTGTCTGTAGTCCATGTTACTGTCTTATCAGTAGCATTGTCAGGAGTTATTGTCGCCGTCAGGGTTTCGGTTTTGCCCTTTTCAATTGTTACGGCTGTTTTGTTAAGCTTTACGCTCGTTACTGCTATAACCGGGTTCTTTACCGTTACCTTACAAGTTGCAGTCTTGCCGTTATTTGTCTTTGCGGTTATCGTAGCTACGCCTGCACTTACGGCTGTTATTTTTCCATTTGCAACTGTTGCAACCTTATTGTTGTCTGTAGTCCATGTTACTGTCTTATCAGTAGCATTGTCAGGAGTTATTGTCGCCGTCAGGGTTTCGGTTTTGCCCTTTTCAATTGTTACGGCTGTTTTGTTAAGCTTTACGCTCGTTACTGCTATAACCGGGTTCTTTACCGTTACCTTACAAGTTGCAGTCTTGCCGTTATTTGTCTTTGCGGTTATCGTAGCTACGCCTGCACTTACGGCTGTTATTTTTCCATTTGCAACTGTTGCAACCTTATTGTTGTCTGTAGTCCATGTTACTGTCTTATCAGTAGCATTGTCAGGAGTTATTGTCGCCGTCAGGGTTTCGGTTTTGCCCTTTTCAATTGTTACGGCTGTTTTGTTAAGCTTTACGCTCGTTACTGCTATAACCGGGTTCTTTACCGTTACCTTACAAGTTGCAGTCTTGCCGTTATTTGTCTTTGCAGTTACTGTAGCTACACCTGCACTTACGGCTTTAACTGTGCCATCATCAGATACAGTCGCAACTTTTTCATCATCACTCGTCCATGTAATGCTCTTGTCCGTTGCATTATCAGGTGTTATTGTTGCCGTAAGTTTTTCGGTTTTGCCTTTTTCAAGGCTCAGGCTTGTTTTGTTAATCTTTATGCTCACTGCAGGGATGCTTGGTTTCTCATCCAATGGTACAAATGTCAAATCATTCTCTGTAGCATATGTTTCGGCGGCTGAGTTAAGATATCCATATATTGTCGTTAGCTTTGTGCAATTATTAAAAGCTCCACTGCCTATTGATGTAACACTGTCAGGTATGGTTACGCTTGTAATCTCCGAACAATCCGCAAAAGCTTCTCCTTCTATTGTTTCAACACCATCAGGAATTACAAAGTCTCCTTTTTTGCCTTCGGGGCAAACTATGAGACGTGTTTTATTTTTATCAAACAGAACACCACCATACGATGAATAGTTTTGATTAGAATTATCAACCTCTATGTTTTCTAAATTTGAGCAATATGCAAACGGAAACATACCTATCTGAGTAACACTCGATGGTATCGTAATGTTGGTCAAACCTGTACATTTACTAAATGCATATGCACCTATCTTTGTGATATTTTCGTGAATTTGTACACTCGTCAATTTAGAGTAATCAATCTCAGGTCTTTGAAAATAACCGGGTTTTTTGCCAAAAGCACTTTCACCAATCTCTGTTATTTTGGAGCCAAAAATCTGTACAGGTATATCAACATCCCCTCCTTCTCCAACGTAGAAAACGATTTTTCCGCCATCACACTCAAAATCGATAACATCATTATAATTTTCCTTGTTCAAATCCGCAAATCTGAGTCCCTTTTCCTCAGCTAACTTTTCAGCGGCAGTTCCTGAATATCCTAAAATTCCTATGCTTGGCCACAAATTAGAACTCCACTTTCTATGATAGGTGGTAGTGCTAAGAAAGCCATCTTCTATCTGTGTGACACTTGCAGGTATCATCACAGTACATACTTCATCCCACATAAGCAAACTTTCACTTATCCTTGTAACAGGTTTGCCGTCAATTTCCGAGGGAATAATTAAGTCATAGTCTTTGTAATAACAATCAGTAATCGTTACGCCGCCGTCGTCATTTTCTTCCCATTCAAACGGGATTACTGTAACCTTACAGGAAGCACTTATACCGTTAGATGTTGTCGCTGTTATTGTTGCTGTTCCGTTTTCTACTCCATGTATACTTCCGTTAGATACCGTAGCCACCTCGTCATTGTCTGTTGTCCATGTTATGGTATCGTCTGTAACATTATCAGGGGTTATTGTTGCTGTCAGGGTTCTCGTTTTTCCTTTCGTAATTGTTATGTTTGTTTTATTAAGTTGTATGTTTGTCGGATCAATAGTAAAAACAGTTACTTTACAAGTAGCAATTTTACCGTTAGCTGTTCTTGCGGTTATATTTGCTATACCTACATCTACCGCAGTTACTACACCATCATTAACTGTTGCCACCTCAGCGTTATCCGTTGACCAAGTTACTGTTTTATCCGTTGTATCATCAGGCTCTATTGTTGCTGTCAGTGTTTCCGTTTTCCCTTTTTCGATAGATAAATTTTTATCACTAAGTTCTATACAAATCGCTTCTACTGTAATAACGTTTACTTTGCATTTGGCAATCTTGCCATTACTTGACTCTGCAGTTATAGTTGCCGTACCTTTGCCAACAGCGGTTACTGTCCCATCGTCAACAATTGCTACACTTTCGTTATCTGTTGACCATTTTACCGTTTTGTCTTTTGCATTATAAGGTATTATTGTCACTTTAAGTTTTTGACTCTCACCTTTTTTCAGAGTCAAACTTGTTTGATCGAGTTCTATGCCGGTTACATATCCCAATGGGTTATCAACATCTACAAAAGTCAAATTGTTATTTCTCGCATATTCTTCAGCAGCAGTTCCGTATTTACCAACTATTGATATACTATTACAGCCTTCAAATGCAGAATCACCTATTTTCGTTACACTATCAGGTATAGTTATACTTTCAAGGTTGGTACAATCCTTAAATGCACCTTCACCTATTTCCGTGACCGATGAACCAATCTCATATTTTTTGTCCGGTTTTCCTGCGGGATATTGAATCAATTTTGTTTTATCTTTATTTAATAAAACACCGTTCTGAGAAGAATATGCTGTATTATCTTCATCTACGCTGATAGAAGTCATACTCGTACAGGCAGCGAACGGTCGTTCACCTATATTTGTCACACTGTAAGGTATATTGACACTATTCAATCCGGTGCAATATTCAAATGCTTGATTACCTATAGTGACAACAGAATTCGGAATAGTTATATTCGTCAATCCGCTGCAACGATAAAATGCACCTGATAATATAGTTACCGGAAAGCGATTGTTCGGAATTATTATACTTGTCAGTTTGTCACAATATCCAAATGCACCTTCTTCAATTTGCTGAACACTGTCAGGGATAGTATAAGAGCCTTCTTTCCCTGCCGGGCACTGCCTTAAATACTCTTTTTCTTTGCTAAATAATACTCCGTCTTTAGATGAGAAGGATGGATTTAAAATATCAACATCAATATTTGTCAATTTGTCACAAGCGTAAAATTCAAATCCTCCCATAGAAATTACACTTTTTGGTATAGTTACACTTTTCAGCTCATCGCAGCCCCTGAATGCACTATACCCTATATAGGTAACACCATCCGGAATTGTTACACTCTCTAATGCCTTGCAACCATGAAATGCAATATTTCCAATGCTCTTAACATTTTTGGGAATAGTTACACTTTTCAAACCTGTACAGTTACAAAACGCTGATTCTTCGATTAATGTAACATTGTCAGGTATCTCAATATCTGTCAATTTTGTACAGCCGTTGAATACGCCCACCTCTATGCTCGTAATGCTGTTGGACATTTTTACACTTGTCAATCCTGTGCAGCCGTAAAACACCCTTCTACCTAATGAAACAACAGAATCAGGCATATTTATGCCGGTCAGTCCTGTACAACCATAAAATGCACCATAATCTATTAACGTGACACTGTTGGGAATACTTATTCCTGTCAGTTCGGTGCAATACCCAAATGCCCCATAACCTATCTTCGTAACAGCTTTTCCGTCAATTTCATTTGGAATAACAACATTACCGCCGTTTCCGGTATAATCTGTAATAGTTACGCCGCCGCTATCATTTTCTTTCCACACAAGACCGTCATCAGTTATTCCCTCGCTCAACGCACTTGCCAATATCCCACTCTGTGCCACCTCCGGCAAAACCGTAACAGCACTGCCTCCAAACATGAGTACAGCAAGAGAAGTTGCACAGATTTTCCTCATGCACTTTTTTAAGCTTGTCATAATCTTACCTCCGTTTGTTTTATCATATTGTTTTCACACAATATTATCTAACATTATCACCTCCCATCCCATAGTTGCCACTAATGTAGCCACTCATTCATTTTCTTAAAAATTGCTTTTTTTAACTCATTCAAATCACCCCCTTTTATTGATTTTTTAGAATTTATCTATTAATCCTGCATCAAACCTTGATATCATAAGTGCATCGGCAATATTAACCTCGCCGTCACCATTTACATCTTATACCGCAAGTTGACCTTCGTCAAGCTCAGCCATTCCTGCATCATAACGGGATATCATAAGTGCGTCTGCTATATTTACCTCACCGTCATTGTTTGTATCTCCCTTAATTCCGGCATCGGTAACTATGGCATATTTGCTGAAATGATCGGTTATGAATGTAACATATTCCCCGTCATAACTGCTTTGCATTTTTTCTGTTGTTCCGTCATCGTTTATTCGGTATACCTCTATATTTTCACTGTCGCCCTTATATGGAATCTTCACTGCAACATTACCATCCGGCTGAACCTTTACACCGTTTTCAGTTAAAGATATATCGTAATACGCACAAGCTTTCTTACCGCTGATTTTTGCATCTTCCGGTTTCAATTCAGATACTTCAAGCTTTGTGTTTTCACCTATATCGCCGGTTAGCGTAATATTTGTTTCTGTGTCTGACAACTCTTTATCCATAGCTACAAAAGGTATTTTATTTTCTTTTGCGTATTTCTCTGCGGCAGTGCCAACCTTGCCAAATATTATCAGATCGGTAAGTACGTCTTCTCCAGTCTTTTCGTCCCAATAATAATATCCAAATGCTTTATGTCCTATACTCGTAACACTGTCAGGTATTGTTACACTTGTCAGTCCTGTGCAACCCAGAAATGCACTATATTCTATTGATGTTACACTGTCAGGAATACTTACGCTTGTCAGTCCTGTGCAACCACGAAATGCATCATAACCTATTGATGTGACAGTGGTGGGAATTGTATAAAATCCTTTGAATCCCTCGGGGCAAAGTACCAGTTTCTTTTGATCCTTATTCAAAAGTACTCCGTTATCACTGCTGTAATTTTCATTTTTAGAGCTTACTTCAATACTTGTAAGTCCTGTGCAACCCTTAAATGCATCAATGTCTATCCATGTGACACTGTCAGGTATACTTATGTTTGTCAGACCGGTACAACCGGAAAATGCACCACTGGCTATAAAAGTAACACTATCAGGTATGGTTACACTTGTCAGTCCGGTACAACGGTAAAATGACCCCCAGTCTATCGCCGTAACACTGTCAGGTATTGTTACACCTGTCAGACCGGTACAACCGTAAAATGCATATTCGCGTATTGTCGTTACACTGTCAGGTATATCTACACTTGTCAGTCCGGTACAACCGCTAAATGCATACTCATATATTGATTCAACACTGTTGGGTATTGTATATTCACCATTTCTACCTGCCGGATAACACTCCAAAACCGATTTGTCTTTATTAAACAATATTCCGTTTTCTGATGAATAGTTTTCGTTATTTTCATCTGCATTAATGTATGTAAGTTCTGAACAATTTGCAAAGGCACGAGGATTAATAAAGCTAACACTGTCGGGAACAGTTACGCTTGTCATTTCTTTACACCCCAAAAATGCACAGATACTTATTTTTTCAACACTGTTGGGTATCGTATATGTACCTTTTTTACCTACAGGATAACGTATTAAAATATTTTTATCTTTATTAAATAAAACTCCGCTTTCAGATGAATAGTCTTTATTATTGCTGTCTACGCTTATGCTCGTCAATCCCGAACAATAATCAAATGCTCCAGAATCTATAAATTCAACACTTTCGGGAATAGCTATACTTGTTATTTTTTTACAGCCCAAAAATGCATTCTCATCTATTTCAACAACACTTTTACTGTTTGTTTCCAATGGTATGATCACATTAGAAGAAGTACCTGCATATTTTGAAAATATAACAGTACCATCCAAATTATCAATAAACTCAAAATCACCATCTACAAAACTAATATACTTAAAAGTAATATTTGTACCTATTGTATACAATTGTGCATAAGAACCTACTTTGCCGTAAATTGTACGTAGAGCATTACAATTATCAAATGCAGTAGGATCTATATATGTAACACTGCCCGGAATGACTATGCTTTTCAAGCTACTGCAATTTGCAAATGCAATCTTGCCTATCGACCTTACATTGCTTCCTATTGTTATGTTTGTCAGTTCTTTACAACCACCAAACGCAAATTCACCTATTGTTCTGACACCGGTTCCCATTGTTATACTTGTCAACGATAGGCATAACTCGAACATCCTCAATCCTATTTCACTGACACCATTTCCTATTGTTACGCTTTCCAGCCCCGTACAGCCGAGAAATGCTAAATTTCCAATTGATTTAACACTATCGGGAATAGTTACACTTGTCATTTTTATACAGCCAAAAAATGCGTAACCATCTATTGTTATAACACTGTCGGGAACATCATAACTACCCGATCTTCCGACAGGATAATAAAATAATATTGTTTTATCTTTGCTAAATAAAACACCGTCTTGTGAAGCAAAGATTTTATTATTACTGTCAACATTAACACTCTCCAATTTCGTACTAGCACAAAATACCAAATCGCCTATCACAGAAACACTTTCCGGTATATCTATGCTTGTCAGTTGCGTACAACTGTTAAATGCCTGGTCGCCTATTGTCTCAACACTATTTCCCATTGTTACACTTGTCAAATTATTGCAAAATCTGAATGAATACGAACCTATGTTTGTAACGTTATCTGAAATAGTTATGCCTGTCAATATGTCACAACCCAAAAATGCATAATCACCTATCTCTGTAACAGCCTTTCCGTCAATCTTATCGGGTATAACAACATTACCGCCGTTTCCGGTATAATCTGTAATAGTTACGCCGCCGTTATCATTTTCTTTCCACACAAAACCATCAACAGTTGTTCCCTCGCTCGCTGCATTTGCTACTACACCGCCATGTGCCACCTCCGGCAGAACCGTAACAGCACTACAACCAAGCATAAGTACAGCAAGGGAAGTTGCACAGATTTTTTTCATGCACTTTTTTAAGCTTTTCATAATCTTACCTCCAACTGTAAAAATCGTTATATAGTATTCCTACCGGAATATTTTTATCACAGTTTATCTATCAGTCCTGCATCAAACCTTGATATCATCAGTGCATCGGCAATATTAACCTCACCGTCACCGTTTACATCTGATACCGAAAGCTGACTTCCATCAAGTTCAGCCATTCCTGCATCATAACGGGATATCATGAGTGCGTCTGCTATATTTACCTCGCCGTCATTGTTGGTGTCGCCCTCAATACCACCATCGGTAACTATGGCATATTTGCTGAAGTGATCCGTTATGAATGTAACATATTCACCGTCATAGCTGCTTTGCATTTTTTCTGTTGTTCCGTCATCGTTTATTCGGTACACTTCTATATTTTCACTGTCACCCTTGTATGGAATCTTCACTGTAACATTACCATCCGGCTGAACCTTTACACCGTTTTCAGTTAGAGATATATCGTAATATGCACAAATTTTCTTGCCACTAATTTGTAAATCTTCCGGTTTCAGCTCAGATACTTCAAGCTTGATATTTTCACCTATATCGACTGTTACTGTAATATTTGTCTCTGTGTCTGTCAATTCATTATCCAAAGCTATAAAAGGTATGTTATTTTCATTCGCATATTTTTCTGCGGCAGAGCCAACCTTGCCAAATATTATCAGATCGGTACAACCGTAAAATGCATTATCGTCTATCTCCGTAACACTGTCAGGTATTGTTACACTTGTCAGTCCGGTGCAATCTTCAAATGCATAACTGCCTATATACGTAACACTGTCAGGTATTATTATGTTTGTCAGTCCGGTACAACCGAAAAACGCTTCATCGCCTATATATGTAACACTGTTAGGAATACTTACGCTTGTCAGTCCGGTGCAACCTTTAAATGTATACAAATCTATCTTCGTAACACTTTCCGGTATGTTTACGTTTGTAAGTCCGGTACAATCTTCAAATACACCAAAATAACCGGAACCGGAGTTATCTACATATACCGGATAGCCTACCACTTCAACATTATTTGGTATATCTACGCTTGTCAACCCGGTACAACCTGAAAATGCCCCATAACCTATCACCTTAACACCTTTTCCTATTGCTACGCTCTTCAGTCCGGTACAATCCTGAAATGCATCATTGACTATTGTAGTAACACTGTCAGGTATGGTTACACTTGTTAGTCCCGTACAACCGAAAAATGCATTGTGTCCTAACCAAGTAACACCGTCATGTATTGTTACGTTTGTAAGTTCTGTACAACGGGCAAATGTATTCTCTTCAATATACATAACACTGTCAGGTATTGTTACGTTTGTAAGTCCGGTACAACCGTAAAATGCCCCCCAGTACATCTCTGTAACACTGTCAGGTATGATGTAGGCACCTTTTTTACCTCCGGGATATGCAACTAAAACAGATTTATCTTTGCTAAATAAAACACCGTTCTCGGATGTATAGTCTTCGTTATTATTATCAACATTAATACTTGTCAGTCCGGTACAACCACTAAATGCACCATCACCTATTGATGTAACACTATCAGGTATGGTTACGCTTGTCAGTCCTGTACAACCGGAAAATGCACCATCGGCTATCCCCGTAACAGCCATTCCGTCAATTTTATTCGGAATGACAAAATCTAACTCATCACCATAATAGTAAAAATTTTCAATAATAATTTCATCATAAAAACAATTAAAATATAATTCGTAATCATCTTCAGGCTCAGAAGATTCATCGGGCAATGTTGTACCATCCGTTTTTCCGGCATTAACATACTTAACGGATTCGTCGGGTGCTGTATAGAAGAAAGATAACTGCCACAAATGATAATCACTGCCATTAGTATTAAAGAAAACCGTAACATTTTTTGCAACTTCCGGTACACATATGTTAGTTTGGCTGTTTATCGTACGGTCTTCTTCAGCCTCATATGCACCCCAGCTCCAATCCCATTCACCGTCCGCACGAATCAAAAAGTCTTTATTTGCCTCAACATCGCCTATATTCGCACAGTATATACCATCGGAAATCTCTGTCATTTCCACATCTTCATTCCAATCATTAAAACTTCCTATAACACCGAAAGTATGTTCCGATGCATTAAATACCGAAGAATCTCCGCCCTCATCAGAAAGTGCAAAGTAATTTACCGGCCACATATTGCCGTCTTCACCGTTTGTATCCATAACTACAACTATATCTGAAACTGTATTTACATTAATCCAGCAATTTGTCTGACTGTTAAAAGTATCGTCTTCACATGCACCCCATGAATAATCCCATTCTCCGTCAAGTCGTACCTTGAACTCATATTCACCCGGCTCCACATCTTCAACAACTCCAACATAAACACCATCGCCGTCATCGTCCGTCATCTTTGCTATGTCTTCCGACCATCGGTTAAATTCGCCGACAATCCCCATCGTATGCTCTGCCAAATCGTTTTTGTTAAAACCAACCGGCAGACTCTCAAAAGCCGAAACAGTTGTCACGGAAACTGCGGCAACCGAACTGCTAAGTGCTGCGGCAAGAAACACAGAACCTGCTTTTTTTAATACCTTTTTCATAAAATCAACCTCCGATAATTTTTTTATGTTGAAAAATAACTTTTCAGGGACCTGTTTATCCGACACCGGAAAATATTTCAGCATTTTTATCATGGAACGTTAACATAATCAATTCTATAGGTAGTGTATAATTACATAATTGATATTATGTTGTAATCTTTTAGAAAAAAGCCGTCCATGAGCTAAAAAAAATAAGCCCAAAATGCAAAATAGGCATAACAATACAGACTCTGCCAACTAATTTTTTAAAATATGGTTGGTAGGGTCGGATTTGTTATACCGTAAATTAAATCGTAAATTAAATTTTCCACAATTTATATATGCAGTATTGATTTTCCGGAAAAATAGTAGTACAATTAATATGTGTTAGTGTCTAAATTTCAGCAATCACTTGCTTACAACTTTGTGAACTACAACATAATATCAATTATGTTGCTCCGGCGGAAGTCGGAGCATTTTTATATCACCAAGTGCATATTTTCCATACGCCGACGGTGTTCTGTACCCGTTGAAATTATATAAATGCGTGTGGTATTTATGCTGCTGTGTCCAAGAATATCCGCAAGCTTTGCGATATCCTTTTCGATACTGTAAAACACCCTTGCAAACAGATGACGAAGATTATGCGGAAATACCTTGTCGGGATTGACATCCGCATCCTTACAAAGTTTTTTCATATCACGCCAAATATTCGTCCTGCTGACAGGCTTTCCGGTTCGGGTTATAAAAATGCATCCCGAATGTATCTTATGTTCTGCGGCATAGCGGAACAGTTTCTTTTGCAGTGCCTTGACAAGAAATACAGATCTGCGTTTACCCTTACAAAAAACTAAGGCCTCACCTTTCTTAACCGCCTCAACAGTAATGAATTTAAGCTCACTCACGCGTATCCCCGTTCCGCAAATCGTTTGCAGAATGAGATTAAGCCGATTGTTTCCTCTTCTCTCTGCCGCTTTCAGCAGTCGGGTGTATTCCTGCTTTGTCAGTTCCTTATTTTCCGGACAAAAAATCTGCCGCTGTTCTTTTATGGTCTTTATCTTCAGATATTCACACCCTGAAAATGCAAAAAAGCTGTTCAGAGATGCAATAACGGAATTCACACTGCTGATGGCATAACCGTCCGAAAGCAGCTTTTCCTTATATTCGATAGCCAATTCCTTTGTAACTGACTGATTTCCTATAAATTTACAAAATGCTTTGATGTCACGCATATATTTTTCAATGGTGTTTTCACTTTTTTCTTCCAATCTCATATAACTCCTGAACTCATCTATTATATTTTTGGTAATAATCAACTTGTTCATTATACCGCCCCCAAAAAAAATATTTATATCTATTCTTCTACACAAAAAATATTTTTTAATTCTGAGCTATATTATATTTTAATCTGATAACCGATTGATTCGGATTTCTGTATAAAAAAATGATCTTCAATAATACAAAAAAGACGCCCCTCTGAAGGACGTCCGATCCTAATAAATCAATTTTACCACAATATCAATCTTATGGCATACAGATTTTGTAAACAAATTTTGTCTGATAATAAATTGTCACAACTTTATCCCCGGATCTTATAATACACATCCATAATATCATCAGGAAGTTCTGTTTTCGGTTGATCGTTAATTTTCTTTCCCAAATCGCTTAGCAATTCTCTGCAATTCCTTACTTTCTCCACAACCGAGCACAATTCATCCTGACAGTACTTAATGCTGTATTCATCTCCGACTTGTTCATACAAGTATATACTCTGTATAAGCATATAACAATAATTTTCATACTCATCATATGCGAACGGAGCAATTTCAAGTATTTTTCTTTTATAATAAATCATTTCTTCTATATCACCGTCCGAAAACGCATATAAAGCTTTTGCACCATATGCTGACTGTACATATTTATTAGCGGATATTATATCATCGGCAATTTTGTTCTGTTCCTCAGTATTATCCGACTCTATCAAAAGGTTTATTCTTTGCTCAGTGTTGCCCGAATACATACTTAATGATTCAAGTGTAAATCCGAAATTACCAAGACCCAAAGCAACTGAAAAATATAACGAAAACAGCCCCGCTGCACAAACTGTAAATGCACCTGATACATATGCTTTTTTTAATATTACCTCTTTACCGTAATCCGGAGAGGCAAATATAACAAAAATAAATACCATTGATATAAACTGCATATCGAAGTCAAACATACTATGCAGAAAAAGCGTAACAAATATAACCTTTTGCGATAAAGTGAGCCGTTTTGAAACAAGTGTTGATATTACAGTCAATAAAAGCATAACACACGGCAGCCAACCTACATCAAGCAGCAACTGCAAAACATCATTGTGAACAAATTTAGTTGAATACACACCCGTCTGTATTGATTGCTGAATATAATAATATCCACCATAACCTATACCAAAAGGATTCTTTAAAATAACAGGAAGCGAATCTTGCCAATATAGCAGTCTTCCTACAAATGTGCTTTCGGATAAAGAAATATTTAACAGTCTGTTAAATATTTCCGTCTTTGCAAGCAAAGGATACAACACAAAAACAGATAATGCCAATACCAAAACCGCAGATAACGTGATTATTTTTATTTTTTTCCCTTTTCTCAGACAAAGCAAAATCAAATTTGAAATAACAGTCAAAACAAAAACCGTTCTCGAACCCGTAATTAATATCAACAAAAAGAGTATAATAGAAAAAATCACATCATAAATCTTAATATTTGTTTTAGAAACAAGCAGCAATTCTCCTAAAAGAAGAAAAACAGCGAATGTATTCGGATATTGAAAAAACCCGCAAGTCTGTCAGCCACATTAAAATAAACGGATATTCCCGGAATAAACATAAAAATCACGGAGGTTATTCCTAAAAAAACCGCAAAATAAGGAATTTTTGCGATTATACTTTTACGGCTGTCGGGTTCCTGTAAAATAAGTATTGTAAATAATAAAACCGGAAAAAATTTCAAAAAACCTATAAATGCCATGCCGCTGTCAAGGGCATAAAATATCGAAATAAAATATGCTAAGGTGATGATAGCAACTGTAATTGTTATTATATTAATTTTTATAATTGCTTTTTTATTTGATATTATTTTTATCATAATAAAAATGCTCAGCAATACCGAGATAACACAACTGATATATTCATTGAAACATCCGACAAATATCAACGATATCAAAATTATCCAATCTGTAAAAAGTGTATTTTTTATAATCTTTTTAATTATTTCCATATCATATCACCATAAACTGAATTTAGCCCGAAACGTCCCTATATATTTTTCTCTTCGCTTCACGTCTGAGAAATTCCGCCAAAATGTTTTCGGAACATTGACATTTCCGCATTGTTCCAAGAAAATTTTTTATATACTTGGCATCTGTTTTTAACTTTCATGTCAGCATGACATAATTATAACACAAACTTTTACTTTTGGCTACCTTAACAAACCTTATAATCACTTTCCGAAAATTTTTTGATTACATCATTGCCGCTTGTATACGTAACTACGGCAGTATGTCGCTGTTTACTTTATTTTAGCATAGGGGCAGTCCCATAGCAAGCAAAAAATATACGGATACCGGATATTTACCTCAAAGTCTTTCTTTTCATATTTAGAATTTGTGCATACATTTCATCGGTAATTTGTTCTGCTGTTTTCCCCACAGGGTCAACAGGCATACCGAAGATTATTCTCAGCGGAAATTTTTTCATGCCCTTAATGTTAAAAAGTTTCGGTATTTTTCTTGTAACCGGAAAAATCTCCCTTGCTCCGCTTATATAAACAGGAATTATTTTTACTCCCGTTTTCATTGAAATTATCGCTGCACCCTTTTTGAATTTTCCAAGCTTTCCGTTTCTTGTTCGCGTACCCTCGGGATGAACGAGGAGCATACGCTTATACCTTTTTAAGACGGCAGCTGCTCTTTTAAGTGATGGCATAAAGTCACCGCTTCTGTCAACGGGTATTCTGCCCGATATTCTGAAAATACGGCGGGACAGGGATTTATTAAGATGCTCGTTTGCAATAAGTACACAAGTACTGTTTATGTCGGCAATTTTGCCGAGAGCCGCCCACACCCACATACAGTCGAGGTCACTTTCGTGGTTGGGGCATATGATATATTTCTGACTTGTGTCTATATTTTCAAGTCCCGATACCTCAAAATTATAGAATGTTTTGGTAAGACTTGAAAAAATTCTGAAATATCTGAGGTCGCTGTTTGTTCTTTTCATAGGATAGCGGCTGTAATTTCTGACATATAAAGAAGTTTTTTTATTCTCCCCAAGTATTTTGCATAGCTTTCTGACTGTTCGGTATTCATATATGTTTTTCACGGAAAATCTGTATCCTTTATCCTCAGTAAGAGCAACAAATTCCATGGCAGAAAAGCTGTCTCCGCCAAGCAGAAAAAAATCATCGTCCGTGCCTGCACATGGGATATTGAGGACTTTTGCCATAACAGAGCATAACTGTTTTTCTCTCTCATTTGTCGGTGCGGTATATTTATGTTCCGCCCGAACGGGCATATCTGCCTGAGAAATAGCCTTCCTGTCGATTTTTCCGCTTTTGGTCATCGGCATACACTTAAGCCGTACAAATACATTCGGTATCATATATGACGGAAGAATACCGAGCATAAATCTGCGAAGGTCGCTTTCGTCTATAGCTTGTACGCTTGTATAACAGCCCGCAAGGTACTGCTCACCGGCGGAGGTTTTTTTCACAGGACAGCGGCGGCTTCTATGCCCTCGAACCGGCTCATTGCACACTCAATTTCCCCCGACTCTATCCGCAGTCCCCGCAGCTTAATCTGATTATCCCTCCTGCCGCAAAATTCAATATTCCCGTCGGCACGGACAATGCCCATATCTCCCGTACTGTATACGGTATCACCGCCGAAAAAAGGGTCGGGGAAAAATTTTCTGTCGGTAAGTGCGGGAGAATTTATGTAACCCTTGCTTACACCGTCCCCTGAAATACAGATTTCCCCCATTATTCCGACAGGAACAGGTTCACGTTTATCATTGAGGATATATATACGGGTATTAGCTGCCGGTTTCCCGATACTTATATCGTTTTCACAGACGGCAGCCGATGACGACCATACGGTAGTTTCCGCAGGACCGTAGACATTATAAATGTCTGCATCCGTATACTTTTTCAGTTCATGACAAAGTGAGGCAGACATTTCCTCACCGCCGAGAATTATTGTATTAAGACATGAGAGAAATTTCAGATTATTTTTATCAAAAAGAAAGCTCCTCATTTTGGTAGGGGTGGTCTGTATCACCTCCGCCCGGGTATCGGAAATAAGTTTGCCGAGAGCTTTCTGCGAAACCGCCTGTTCGTCATCCGCAAGAACAATAACAATACCGTTAAGAAGTGCAAGAATACTTTCCGTGACAAAAATATCAAACACAATATTCGTTACTGAAACTATGCTTTTTGTACCTGCCTTTATAATTTTCCCGAAAATATTAAACTCATTTCCGGAGCAGTAATTCATTACATTCCTGTGAGTTACCGCAACACCCTTGGGATTGCCTGTTGAGCCGGATGTATAAATTATATAACATAAATCATCAGGGAAAGATTTTTCCAAGGGTATTTGTTTTCCATAGGTATAATCAAATTTTTCAAGCTTTATCTCGCTTACCGACCTACAGGTGCAGCCGTATGTAAGTACAAACTTCGCACCCGCATTTTTTATCATATACTCTGTCCTCTGCCCGGGATTATCGGGGGAGATCGGCATATACGCACCGCCTGCCTTCAGAACGGCAAGCATTGCTATAATGACATACGGGCTTCTTTTGGTTATCAGCGGTACAATATCATTTCTGCCTATCCCCCTATCGTGCAGAAAATATGCCAATGCATCCGACATTTTATCAAGTTCGGAATATGTGTATTCCCGTCCGTGAAAAATAAGTGCCGTTTTGTCGGGATGACTTGCCGCAGCTTCGGAAAAAACCTCATGAACACACTTATTTCTCTCATATTCAGCAGATGTATTGTTGAAGCTATGAATCAGCAGATTATATTCCGTCGGCGGGAGTACAGATATATCTTTAATAATTTTATCTCCGTCCGCAGTAACCTGTCTGATAATATGCAGTATTCTTTGAATCAGCAATTCAATTTCTTTCTCACCCGAAAAAACATCTGTCTGATAGTCGATAGTTATCCCAAAACTCCCGTTCTCGTCCCTGTCATCTATATGGAAAGCAAGAGGTACTTCGCTGTATCCGTTTGAGAACCATTCGGTACTTGCATTAATATCCGTCACAGCATTCTGACAGCTCAGCAAAACGTCAAAAAGCCTGCCGCCAAAACCGCTGTTTTCCCTTATCCCACGAATAATATCACAGTATGGCAGTCTGCTATGACGGTATATCTCATTATGAGCATTAAATGTCCTTTTACAGAAATCTGATACGCTTTCGTTATCATATAGCTGCACTGTAAGGGGCATAGAAGAGATAAACATTCCCGCCGTTTTCTTCTCGTAAATACTTCCCCTGCCAAGCACCGAAATGCCTATCGTCACTGTATTTCTGCCATTTATTTCAGAAAGATAAAGCAGCATGGCACTTTCAAAAAGTGCGGCGACAGAAACGGAATTTTCTTTGCAGAAGATTTCCGCCGCCATAGAAAGCTTCCGAGGCATCACGGTGACATATCTTCGGGCAGAAATGCCGGAATCCGCTTTTCGTGTGTGACGTACAGGCGTTTCCTCCACACCGCCGCTGTACTTTTCCGACCAGTATATACGGTCTTTTTCATATTTTGGTGTGGACAAGTATAATCTGTTTTTTCTTATGTAGTCGGTATATTTTCCCGCACTGCTGCTCTTGCTGCACTGTTTATATATCTCATATATGTCCCTTGCAAGAATGCTGAATGTCCACGCATCGGCGATGAGGTGACTTGCACAAAGCATTATCCCCGAACGGTCAGGCAGAGCAAAAACAGATATCCGATACATTTCCCCGCCGCTCATCTCAAAGGGAATTTCAGCCTGCTTTGTGCAGTATTCTCTCATCATATCATAGGAGGGAAATTCTTTAAAATCAAATACTTCCCGATATTCCCCGCTTATATACTGCACTGTTTTTCCGTTCACTATGCGAAAACGCAGTCTTAAAGCCTCATGCCTGCGGATAACTGTACCCAAAGCCCGCATAATTCTGTCTTTGTCCAATTTTTCCTCAAATATAACCGCTCCGCAAAGGTTTGATATACTTGTGCCGCTGTAGAATCGTTGTAAATCATCAATATTTCTTTGTGCGGGGGTAAGGTCATAGTAATATATCCTGTCTCCGTATTCAGCCTTAGGTTTGATGCAGTTTTTCTCTCCGAAAATATCACCCGACAGCTTATTTTCTGTATCCATATACTCACCTACGCTCGCTTTGCATTTTAATTTTCCGCAATCGGCAGGGTGGATGCCGAGAATAGTTATTTTATCCCTTCATCATTCCGTATGCAATAATAATTCCCGCCGCCCCATGCATCAAGACCATCAGCCCAAGAAAATTATACTTCACAATACAATTCATCTGACTTCCGAGTTACTCGGTTTCCATAATTATAGCATAAATAAATATAAAATTCTACATCATTGATATAAAATTTCCACAATAAAGACAATCCTCCGAAAATATGCATAATCCTGTCATCACAAAGAGTAATATCGCATAAATTTTCACCTCTGCATTACTTTCCGATATTGTTTATGAATTAATATCTCCGCTTCTGTATGCTTCAAGCAGTTCGCAAAGGTCGTCTATTTCCTCCTGAATCTTCTTGCCATTATCAGTATGTTTCACCATCATTCGGTGATTTTCCGTTTCGATATTTTCCGAGCTTGAAAGAATATCCTTATTTTCCTTGAGTGCATTATCTATACTTTCAAAGGGCTGATGTGCCTTTATACGTAACCCATGGGAATTATAAATCAACGTATATCCGGCAATTCCTGTTTTTTTATGATAATCTCTGCAAAATCCGCCGTCAATAACAATCAGCTTTCCGTTTGCCCTTATCGGCTGCTCTCCCCTTGCAGCCAAAACAGGAGTATGACCGTTTACAATGTGGGATGAGGGAGAATAGATATCAAATTCACGCAGAATCATATTGCAGGTCTTTTCCGTATGATAAAATTCATAATAAGGGTCTGTTTCCTCCTCCCATGCCGACTTATCGTCTATAAAATAACGCTCGAAGCTTTTTATATTTCTACCGCATAAGGGGGATTTTCTTCCGCACCACAGATACCACATAAAATCAATCTCATCTGCATTTTTGTGATTCCCGAAATATGCGTGTCTTACAGCTTTTTCCGCAACATCAAAATATGACTTTCCCTTAAGTATTTTCCCGAAAATCTCTATTCCGGAAAAATTTCCGTTTTTGTCAAGCGGAACACAGCCATGATACAGCAAATTGTCGTTAAAGCATTTATACATACTTCCCTTATCAAATAAAAATGTAATATGACGTTTAAGTCTGATACTGTTTATAAATGATTCCCTTAACTCAGTTATTATTTCTTTCTCTTCCTCCGTCAATTCATAAGGAGAATTTTTGTCAAGAGTCGGAAAATCCGCAGTATTCAGCCTATACCTTATTCCATCCGATATTACCGTGCCTGTATCGGTGTCAATTTTATCAAGTAAGAGTCTGTCACTCATCTTATATTCGGGGTGTCTTAATATAATCTGTCCTTCAAGCTTAAACTGTATGATTGATATTGCTTTCATTGCTGCCTTCATCGGGTCTTTTTCTTTATATAAGCTTTCGGCAAAAAGGGTAAGCTTTCTGAGGCTTATTCCGTATCCGCTTTCAAGAATTTGTACAGTCCTGTATTTTATACAACTGCGTACAACATTTGCAGCACACGCTTCATTTCCCGCTGCCGCCCCCATCCAGAGCATATCATGGTTTCCCCACTGAATATCCAAAGAATGATATTCCATCAGTAAATCAATTATCTTATCCGCATTTGCTCCTCTATCAAAGATATCCCCGACTATATGCAGATGATCTACTGCCAGACGTTTTATAAGTCCGGCAAGTGCAATTATAAAATCATCCGCACCTATACTTATGATAGTGTCAAGTATTTTACTGTGATATATAACCTGATTATCGTCCTCATCCTTTTGGGCATGAAGAAGCTCATCTATAATATATGCATAATCTTTTGGCATAGCCTTTCGTACCTTGGAGCGTGTATATTTTGACGAAAGAATTCCCGCTATTTCTATCATACGGTTAATAATTACTCTGTAACGGTCATCGCTTATCCCTCTTTCCTTTTTTATAAGGTTCAATTTTTCGTGCGGATAGTAAATTATCGTGCAGATTTCTTCCCTTTCGCTGTCCGATATTGTATCTCTGTACAGCATATCAACCTTTTCCTTGATAACTCCCGAACAGTTATTCAGGATATGACAAAAAGCCTCATATTCGCCATGTATATCACTCATAAAATGTTCGGTTCCCTTCGGGAGATTCAGAATAGCCGTAAGATTTATTATTTCCCTCGACAGAGAACTTATCGTAGGATATTTTTCTGACAATAATTTAAGATATTTATTATCCATAGTATTCCTCCGGTCAATAATGAAAATTAATCTTGAATTTGCTCAAATTTGATTATTTATAATTATGTTATAGGATATAAATATGAACAAAAAATGAATTTTTGGTAAATTTGAAGAAAAATTGTATTTTATGCTTGACTTTGCTTAAATTTGGATTATAATATAGCTATGAGGTGATTGAAAATGCTTGCTTCTGAAAGATATCGCACAATACTTAATATACTGAGCAGTCGCGGGTCGGCTACCGTAACAGAACTTTCGGAAATACTTAAGACTTCCGAATCCACCATTCGACGTGACCTTAATACTTTGGACAGATCAGGAAAGCTTAATAAGGTGTTCGGAGGTGCTGTTTCAATAAAACCGACAGAGGGTGTTTCCGAACAGGCTGTACAGACCCGGGAAATGTTGATGTCGGATGAAAAAAGCAGAATAGCAGAGTATGCGGCAGCTTTAATAAATGATAATGATTTTGTTTATATAGATTCCGGAACAACTACATCAAGGCTGATAGATTTTATAGAAAATAAAAAAGCTATTTTCGTCACAAACGGAGTAATTCATGCACAAAAATTACTTTCAAAAGGACTTACCGCATATATAACGGGCGGAAAAATAAAAACGGTAACGGAAGCAGTTATCGGCACAGAAAGTATCAGAAGTATCGCTGATTACAACTTTACAAAAGCATTTATGGGTACCAACGGTATAGATATACAGGCAGGATTCACAACACCTGATATTGAGGAAGGCAGGATTAAAGAAAAAGCGATAGAAAAAAGCTATATTTCCTTTATACTTGCCGACCACAGTAAATTCCGTAAAGTATTCCCAATAACATTTGCTCCGATAAAAAAATGCTGCATAATAACGGATAAGCTTCTTTGCAGCGAATTTTCGGATAAAACCGTAATAAGGGAGGTGATTTCATGATATACACAATTACGCTGAACCCGTCAATTGATTATACCGTTCATCTTGACAGCTTTACGCCCGGAATAACGAACCGTACAACCAAAGAGGAATATCATATTGGAGGAAAGGGAATAAATGTATCCTGCATACTCTCCGAGCTTGGCATAAAAAGCAGAGCAATCGGCTTTACTGCCGGCTTTACCGGAAAAGCAATCGAAGAAGAGCTGGAAGCTAAGGGTATTGAAACCGATTTTATAAGATTAAAAGAAGGTATTTCAAGAATAAACATCAAGCTGAAAGCCGGAGAGGAAAGCGAAATCAACTGTCAGGGACCGCATATAAATGACAAGGAATTTGATATGCTGTTACGCAAAACCGATATGATATCAAACGGAGATACGCTCGTTATTGCCGGCAGTATACCTAACACTATGCCGGATAATTCATATGAAAGGATCCTTGAAAGATTGAAAGGACGAGATGTCCGAATCGTAATTGACGCCGAAAAAAAGCTTCTTGTTAATTCTCTTAAATACAAACCGTTTCTGATAAAACCCAATAAGCAGGAGTTGTCGGAAATATTCGGCACGGAAATAACATCGGATACTGTCATAGAGGAATGTGCGGGGAAGCTGAAGAATATGGGGGCAAAAAACGTAATAGTTTCCCTCGGCGGCAGCGGTGCGGTATTATTTGACGAAAACGCTCATATATACAAGTCGGGCGTACTTAATGAAAGGGTAATAAGCACCGTAGGCTCTGGTGATTCAATGGTAGCGGGATTTATTGCCGGATATGAAAAAACAAATGATTACTCATATGCTTTCACACTCGGTACCGCCTGCGGAAATGCAACCGCTTTTTCGAGCGGATTGGCAACAAGAGAGAAAATCGACGAAATATTAAGCAAACTTCAATCGAAGTGATTTAAAGGGGGATTAATTATGAAAATAACAGATTTACTAAACAAAAGAAGCATTGAAATCGGAGTATCGGTCAAAGACAAAATATCCGCTATTGATAAGCTTATTTCACTCCACGATAAAAGCGGAAACCTCAAGGATAAAGCCGCATACCGTGAAGGAATACTCAAAAGAGAAGAAATGGGTACAACGGCGATAGGAATGGAAATAGCCATACCCCATGCCAAAAGTGACTCCGTCAAAAAGCCTTCACTTGCAGCAATAACCGTTCCGGCGGGCGTTGATTATGATTCCCCGGACGGTGATAAATGTAAGCTTCTGTTTATGATAGCGGCTACTACGGACGGAGACGTTCACCTTGAAGTCCTTGCAAGGCTTATGCAGATGCTTATGGACGAGGAATTTACGGGAAAACTAAAGGCAGCAAAAACCGCCGATGAATTTTTAAAGCTTATCGATCGGAAAGAAACCGAAAAGTTTCCCGAAGAAAGCAGTCAGAAAAAGGATGAAAATAAGACCGAGAAAAAGGGCGGCTACAGAGTTCTCGCCGTAACTGCCTGTCCCACGGGAATAGCTCACACCTATATGGCTGCCGAAGCTCTGGAAAAAGCAGGAAAGAAAATGGGTATAACCATCAAGGTTGAAACAGACGGTTCGGGCGGAACCAAAAATGCTCTCACCGCCAAAGAAATAAAGGAATGCGACGGAATTATAATAGCCGCCGACAAAAGCGTTGAAACCGCTCGATTTGATGGCAAACCTGTTTATTCCACTAAGGTTGCCGACGGAATACATAAACCGGAGGAGCTTATAAACAAAATCATAAACGGTGAGGCTCCTGTATTCCATTCCGATAAAAAGGCCGATTCGGATTATTCATCAGACAGCGGTGAAGGCATAGGCAGAAAGCTTTATAAGCACCTTATGAACGGTGTTTCACATATGCTTCCGTTTGTTGTTGCCGGAGGAATATTCATAGCGGTGGCGTTTCTTATTGATTCGGCAAGCGGAGTTCAGGCTGCCGGCAACAGTGCTTTCGGTACGGTAACACCTGCCGCCGCATGGTTCAAAACGATAGGCGGGTACGCATTCAATTTCATGCTTCCGATACTGGCAGGATTTATAGCAATGTCCATTGCCGACCGCCCCGGTCTTCTCATAGGCATTGTCGGAGGACTCTTAGCTTCAAACGGTGCAACATTCACAGATCCTTCGGCCTCATCCACGATCCCCTCCGGATTTTTAGGAGCGTTGCTTGCCGGATTCCTCGCAGGATGGCTCATGAAGCTTTTTGAAAGGCTTTGCGATAAGATGCCCTCCGCACTTGAGGGTATCAAGCCCGTTCTTATCTATCCGCTTGCGGGTCTTGGAATAGTCGGAGTCATGATGTGTGCGGTAAACCCGATTATGGGTATAATCAATACCGGTCTTAATAACGGTCTTACATGGCTCAGTGAAAATAATTTAGGAATACTTCTCGGCTGCATACTCGGTGCAATGATGTCAATAGATATGGGCGGTCCGTTCAATAAGGCGGCTTATGTTTTCGGAACAGGTATGCTTACAACCGCCGCTTCTGTTACGGATCCGGCAGTTCAGCAGGTATGCTGGCAGGTAATGGCTTCTGTAATGATAGGCGGTATGGTACCCCCGATAGCTATCGCTCTCTCGACAACATTTTTCAAAAACAGATGGTCAGCTGATGAAAGAAAGAACGGTATAGTCAATTATATTATGGGGCTTTCATTTGTAACCGAAGGTGCTATTCCCTATGCGGCATCATATCCCTTGAAGGTAATTCCCTCATGTGCATTGGGTTCCGCTGTTGCAGGAGGTCTTTCGTGGCTGTTCGGATGCACACTTATGGCTCCTCACGGAGGAATTTTCGTAATTGCAACAATAGGCAATCCGCTTATGTACTTTGTATCTCTGATTATAGGCTCGGTTGTCGGAATGCTTCTTTTGGCACTTCTTAAAAGACCCGAAAAAAGCGTCACTAAAGTATCGGAATGATGATACTTATTTTAAAAAATAAAATTAAAAGGAGTAGTTATTATGATCACACAAAAACTTACAATCTCAAACGCACAGGGCTTTCATATGCGTCCGGCCTCGGTATTTTCCGCAGCTATGGGAAAATATCCGTGTAAGGTAACCATTAATTTCAACGGAAACAGCTATAATGCCAAAAGCACGCTCAATCTTATAGCCGCCTGCATGAAATGCGGAAGTGAAATAGAACTTGTATGCGATGGAGAAAATGAGAACGGAGCTATGGCGGAAGCTGTGCAGCTTATCGAAAGCGGATTCGGCGAATAATGCGTTCCGTTCGGACAGGGCGGATTCGGAATTATGAAAATGCGAGGTGGTTAATATGCTAAAGGGAGCAGGTGTTTCAGACGGTATCGGAATAGGCAGGGTATTGGTCATAGAGGAACATTCACTCGAATATACACCCAAAACAGTGACCGACAAAAAGGCTGAAACAGAACGTTTTAACGATGCCGTAAAAGTCTTTTGCGAGAATACGGAAAAACAGGCAAACTCACTAAGGATATCGGCGAGTGAAAAGGAAGCCGAAATAATGCTCGGACATATCAGCATAGTAAAGGATCCTTATCTTACAGGCGAGGTGGAAAAGCTGATAAATGACGGACAATGTGCAGAATCGGCATTTGAAAATATCTGCGATATGTTTATATCAATTTTTTCCTCAACGGATGATGAGATGACAAAACAAAGAGCGGCTGATGTCCGCGATGTAAAAACAGGGATACTTAAAATTCTTCTCGGGATTTATGATGCGGACATAAGTGAAGCACCAAAGGGAACCGTACTTGCCGCCAAAGAGCTTACACCCTCAATGGCGGCAGGAATAAATAAGGAAAACATAGTCGGAATAATTACGGAAACAGGCGGAACGACATCACATAGTGCTATTCTTGCAAGGGTTTTGGAAATACCTGCCGTTATGAGCATAGCGAATTTAACGGAGTATATACAAAACGGAGATACCGTTATAGTTGACGGCAGCAGCGGCGAGGTTTTGGAATCCCCCGATAATGCTCAGCTTGAAAGGTATACGCAAAAGCAGGAACAGTTGTTGAAGGAACGCAGGGAGCTTGAAAATTTCAGGGGCAAGGTAACCGTTTCCGCTGACGGAGAAAGGTATGAGCTTGTATGTAATATAGGCAAACCCGAAGATGCCGCAAAGGCTCTGGAATTTGACGGAGAGGGCGTAGGACTTTTCAGAACGGAGTTTTTGTTCATGAATAAATCCTCCCTCCCCTCCGAGGATGAGCAGTTCAAGGAATACAAAAAGGCTGCACTTATACTAAAGGGAAAACCGCTTATCATAAGAACGCTTGATATAGGCGGAGATAAGGAAATTCCCTATATGGGGCTTAAAAAAGAGGATAATCCGTTTATGGGTTTCCGTGCAATAAGGTACTGTCTTAAGAACCGTGAGATTTTCAAAACTCAGCTAAGGGCGATACTGCGTGCGAGTGCATTCGGTAATATAAGTATCATGTTCCCGCTTATCACCTGCGTTGAGGAATTGCGAGAGGGAAAGGCACTGATTGAAGAAATAAAAGCAGAGCTTCGTGCCGGGGGTACGGAATTCGACGAAAATATCAAAGTAGGAATCATGGTTGAAACCGCATCGGCTGCCGTCATAGCAGATATACTTGCAAAGGAATCGGATTTCTTCAGCATCGGCACTAATGATCTTACGGGTTATACGATGTCATGTGACAGAGGAAACAGTGATGTTTCTTATCTATACTCCGTTCTTCAGCCGAGTGTGCTGAGAATGATAAAAAGGATCATAGAATGTGCAAGAGAAAATAACATTCCTGTAGGAATGTGCGGAGAGGCTGCCGCCGACCCCATGATGATCCCGCTGCTTATTTCTTTCGGACTTACCGAATTCAGCGTTTCCGCACCGTCCGTACTCAAGGTAAGAAAATGCATTTCAGGCTGGACAAAACAAAAGGCTGACGAAGCAGCGAAAAAGGTGATGTCACTTGATACGAGGCAATCTGTATATGATTATCTGAAAACCGTCATTTAGCCTTTTAACACAGCAAAAGCCGGACAATCACGATAAATCAGACCATCGGCTGAATTTTATCCGGAAACATTCTCGGAAAATTTATGAATGTTTCCGGATATTTTACTGTTATGCTTTCGTTCCGGAATTTCCGCAAAGGGAAATTTTCACTGCCATTTGAGATATAAGCTTATTACCGCTTTTTATGGCATTTTTCCTTATCTGTAAAAATATTTTTTGTAACAGTAATTTCCTCCTTGACTTCATGACGTTATTATAATATGATTAAACCGTAAGATATGCATTTACAACAAAAACAGCTTATAATAGCAGAGGGGATAAAATGGAATATCATGTGAAATCTTTTAAAGGAAACACGGTATATCAAAAAACGGTTTTACCCGATACAGAAACCCGGTTTAAAAGTTATAATGTGTATTTGAAAAATACCGAAAAAGAGGCATTATCAGATATTACCACCGTAAATATAAACAATGCAAATATAGAAATATATCACGGCTCAAAGGATATAATAAAAAATCCTTATTTTGGCGGCGGTTCAAGGGATAATGATTACGGCAGGGGTTTTTATTGTGTAAGCGAAAGTGATTTGGAATTAGCGAAAGAATGGGCTTGTTCCGAATACAACGACACATCAGCAGGATATGTAAACAAATACAGTTTTAATATCAGCGGCTTGTCTTTTCTGAATTTGAATGATTTTGATGTAATATACCGGATAGCTTTAACCTCCCATTACAGAAAGATAAACATAGCGAGCAAAGTAAAAAATTTATTGGAAAAGCACTATTTGGCAGATATAAGTGATGTTGATTTTATCATAGGGTGCAGATGTGACGATACATACATCAGGATAGTAACTGCATTTATTAAAGGGAACTGCTCTGCCGAAGCGATAACCGGTGCGATAAAGCTGGGATATTTAAAAAATCAGATAGTAATAAAGTCCAAAAATGCTTTCAAAAGATTAAAATTTACAGGTTATGAAAAAGTTTCAGACTTCTCATTATTCAGAAAAAAATTTCAAGAAAGAAAAAATAATGATGACAGAGGTTTTTCGGAGTGTCGGAAAATGTACAGATCGGGTACATATATAGAAGATTATAAGCATATGAAGGGGCTGCTGACATGAATTATTACGATTTAAAGTGTGATAAACTATCGGGCTTTCTATGCGGAGCAATGTTAATGGGGTATTCCTTAGACGATGCCTGGGAATTATTATTAAAAAGCAGACAAGGTCAGGGAATTTTAAACGGTGAATATCTATATTGTGAACACAGAGAGGGTAGAGTATCTGCTGAGGATGCAGATAGAGATTTAGGAAAATACTTTACCAAAAATGAAGTTGTTGATCCGGATGTAGATAGCATGGATTTATTAGCTGAATTTATAGAAAATACAAAACTGGAGTTCAATATAAACTATAAAGATATATTCAATAAATACAGCATAGGTAAATTTTATAAAGACTTTGGATATTTATTGGGTAATTATGATAATAAATTGGTCAGGGCATATTTATTATGATATTATACAGGTTTATAAACCGAAGTATATTAATTTTTTTAAGTAAGGTGGTATAGCTATGAAAGTATTGATAATCAACGGCTCGCCGCATAAAAACGGCAATACGGCAATTGCACTCAGCGAAATGGACGGTATTTTTAGGGAAAACGGTATTGAGGTTGAAACACTGCATATCGGAAACAAGGCAATCCGAGGCTGCATAGCCTGCGGAAGCTGCTCCGAAAAGGGCAGGTGTGTTTTTGATGATGAGGTCAATAAAGCAGCCGCAAAGTTTGAGGAAGCGGACGGACTTGTTGTCGCCTCTCCCGTTTACTATGCTTCCGCAAACGCAACACTTATTGCCTTTCTTGACAGACTTTTCTATTCAACAAATTTTGACAAGCGGATGAAGGTCGGTGCATCGGTTGTTGTCGCAAGGCGTGGCGGTCTTTCCGCAACCTTTGACGAGCTGAATAAATATTTTACAATCAGCGGTATGCCTGTTGCCTCCGCCCAGTATTGGAACAGCGTACACGGCAGAGTACCCAACGAGGCAAAAGAAGATGCAGAGGGTCTGCAAACAATGCGTGACCTTGCAAGAAATATGTCATTTCTGATAAAAAGCATCTCTCTCGGCAAGGAACGGTTCGGACTGCCCGAAAGGGAGCCGTGGACTCCGACACATTTCATAAGGTAAAATTCAACCCCCTGTAATCGTAAAAAATTACAGGGGGGATTTTTCGGTTTTGTGATAAAATAATATTTTTTCTAACTTCCGCAATCTCACAGAAAATCGTAAGCCGCTGCGGGAGTATCTTTCTGTTGTATACATTTACGGCTTATTTTTCAAATACCTCAGCACATTCTTTCAGCTTTGCCGTAATTTCTATATGCTGCGGACAGGCTCGCTCACATTGACCGCAGCATATGCAGTCCGATGCCTTTGCACCGTCAAGCGTAAGCTTACGATAATCCTCCTGTGACTGTTCAAGCTGACCGCTGCCGATACGCTTATTCATGACGGCAAATATATCCGGGATATCAATCTGCTTCGGACAGCCCTTTGTACAGTAGCGGCAGGCTGTGCAGGGGATTGTTTTTGATTTCCCCAATATTTTCTGAGCCTTATGTATAATCTCCTGCTCCTCGGGGCTGAGTGGCTTAAATTTTTTCATGTGGGAAAGATTATCCTCCATCTGTTCTATATTTGACATTCCCGAAAGCACGGTCAATATACCGTCAAGGGAGGCTGCAAAGCGTATCGCCCATGAAGCCGGTGAGCGGTCGGGAGCATATTCACTGAACATTTCTCTTATTTCCTTCTGCGGAGATGCCAATGTACCGCCTTTGACAGGCTCCATTACAACTATTTTTTTACCATGACGTCTTGCTGTTTCATAATTTGCCCTTGAAGCAACCCTCGGGTTTTCCCAGTCGGCATAATTGATTTGAAGCTGCACAAAATCAACTTCAGGATGCTCGGTCAGAAGCTTATCGAGCAGCTCGGGTCCCGAATGAAAGGAAAATCCCACATAACGAATATTCCCCAGCTTTTTCTGTTCTGCGGCAAATTCCCAAATATTGAATTTGTCGTACCTTTTATAGTTACTATCCATGATACAGTGCAGGAGATAATAATCAATATAATCTGTTCCCATTCGTTTAAGGCTTGTATAAAACTGCTTTTTGGCTGCGTTTTCCGTCAGTGCCGCCTGCACAAAAAGCTTTGTCGCAATGGTATAGCTGTTTCTTGGATGACGTTCCGTCAGAGCCTGTCTTGCCGCATCCTCCGAACCGGGATATATATGAGCCGTATCAAAATATGTAAAGCCTGCTTCCAAAAACATATCGACCATTTTCTTTGTTTGCTCAATATCTATGGCAAGCAGCTTTTTAGGCAGCCGCATAAGACCAAAACCAAGCTTGCCCGTGTTTTTTATATCTATATGTTTTCCTGACATTGTCATTCCTCCGTTTTTTTCAGTTATTCATGCTATTCATTTTTTAGTACCAAAAAATCTTTCGGTCATAAGTCAAATCATATTTATTCCTAATAAATCCGCAAACCATATTTATCATCCTTGACAAAAAATCCTAACATACCGGTTCATAATCGGGTACGGATTGTTCGTCGGTCGCTTCCAATTTAAATATCACGGGACGAAGTCCGTCATTACAGCTGCAAATCGCAACACCGGGTTTCCTGATCCAATCGCCGAAATAAAATACATCATCTCCTGCTCCGTGTGCCAAAGCAAATACATATTGGTAAATCGCTTTCCATGCTTCATCACATAACCCCTCCGGCTTGGCATAATCAGCATAAAATATCTGTCCCTCTTTCAGCATAGGACAGACAGTAAGCCCGGTCACTCCGTATTCTTCGGCAAGCTCCTTGTCAAGTGTTGTTTTCAAGACAGTTATTCTTACTTTTTTCATATCTATCCTCCCTATTTCATCAATTCATCAGTCAGCCTCATAATTTCGGGTGCCAGCTTTTCACGCTTTCTTCTTACAATGAGGTTATAAATCGGATATGCGGAAATAATCCCGATAATTCCGATAATGCCAAGTATAATCCCAAGGATAAAATACTGCTCCCAACCCGAGATCATTGTACAGCACATACCGACACCCATAAGGAGTGTACTCACAATACCTATTGTCAGTGAAATGACAGCGGCGGCTTTTGTTGAGCTTCGGTCAAGCCTGCGGAGCCGCTCCATATTTGTTTCCTGATTTATCGGCGGAGCGTACTTCTCCCTGATATTCTTTATTTCCTCCTGTTCCTTTGCGGAATATGTATAAACGAAAGCTTCGTTTTTTTCTTTCACGATGTCCGACTCCTTTCTTAATTTACGGATAATTATATAAACATAATAAACTCAGGAATTATCGGCTTTAAGCTTTTTCAGTCTTATATTTGCACGAACAATCATATATATTGCCATAATTATAACAACGGTACAGACTCCTCCACCCGTTGCACCTGTCATTATCCTTCGGAACATAGGACCATCATCGGTTTCGAACCGTGCAAGCATAGCAGTTTCAAGTGAAAGGATAGATACCAATGCCGCAACGAGGTTTATAGCCCTTGCAGCAGAAAGTATGGGGCTCTTCCGTCTGCGTGTCTTAACTATGTTCACCACAGCGGTTATTACCGTATAGAATGAATATATTGCCATTGCATAAATAAGCAGTCCCGGATAATCAAATCCCTTATTTTGGTATACCATAAAAACGACTATACCTGCAAGTGCCTGATTCATCAGAAGCAGCATAATGCCGCAAATTCGATACCTCCGAAGTTCTGCCGCTTCATCGCAGACATATACATGACGCATAAGAATTAACCTCATAACCGCTATAAGAATATAGTAGAATGCAAGTGCTATGAACCATGCTGAATGGTAATATATTCCCGAAAACATCTTCATAATGATATACAGAAGATTAATAATAAAGCTTATGCTGAGGGAAACCTTTGTGCGGAAACGTGCATCTGCGGAATATTTTGCACCCAACTTTGTGGAACGAAATCCTTTTACAATGGGGTGAGCATTTATATACTGTCTCACCCTTTTTAACAGTGCTTTGAGATACGGAAATCCTGTTATTGTAACAACCAGTGCATAAGCCGAGGAAACATAAGCAATATATTGAATTACGGAAATACTTATCTCAAAAGCAGCTACAATAATTATGAGTGCATAGCCTGAAAGTGCGGCAAGCAGTGTGGGAATCGGCGGCAGACAAAAAATTTTTTTAAGAATACTCAGCAGCTTATCCATCCTTTATTCTCCCGATTTTAACACAAAATGTACTTCCTCTGCCTGCCTCACTTTCAACAGAAATATCCGCCCCTGCAATATCAACAACACGCTTGACAAGTGCAAGACCCAGACCGTTTCCCTGTGTAGCCCTTGATGTATCACCCTGATAAAACTTTTCAAAAATATGCTTTCCCGTTTCAGGCGAAATACCGCAGCCCGTATCGGAAATTTCCACAACCGCATTATTCCCCTCGGTTTTCAGCGAAAGAGAAACCCTTCCGTGCGGCTCGGTAAATTTCATGGCATTGGAAAACAGATTATTCCACACAAGAGATAAAAGCTCATCGTCCGATTCAATAAATACATCCTCCTCAATATCGGTCTCAATATCAATTTCCTTTTCCTCCCAGATAGATTCAAAATTCAGAAGACATTCCGCCAATTGCTCGCCGAGATTATATTTTTTATTTGTTGGATAGATATTCTGATTTTCAAGTCGGTTAAGCCTTAGTATATTTGTAATCAAATCCGCAAGACGTTTGGAGGATTCGGTTATCACCTTTGCATACTCCATTCTCTGATTTTCGGTAAGATTCGGATTTTGCAGCATAGTTCCGTAATTCTGCATAACCGAAAGAGGTGTTTTCAATTCATGGGATACATTGGCAATAAAATCCGTTTTTAATGTTTCAACTCCGCTCAGTTCTTCAGCCATACGATTAAAATAGTTAATAATGAGGTCAAAGCTTACGCTGCTTGCAAATCCGGACACGGGTTTCAGACGCACCGAAAAATCACCGTCCATAAGCTTCTGAAATCCCTCTGTTATCCTACGCACGGGTCGTTCCACCGTAATTTTACGCCTGACTGTATCTATTATCGTGCAAAGCAGACTCAGAATAACGATATTGCAAAATGTAAGTATTGCTGCCATTCTGATATTATCTTCCGTAAAGGATATCTCCATACTTTTTTGAAGGGTAAGAAGGAACAAAGTCATGCAGCAGGTAATGACGAATCCGATAAGCAGGAAAAATGTAACATAATTCTTCAATCCGAACAAAAAACGTTCAAGGCGTGAATTATCGTTCATTTTACCACCGCCTTGTAACCAAGCCCGTGAACTGTCTTTATCTCAAATGCATCACAGTCCTCAAATTTTCCACGAAGCTTTGTCATATATACGTCAACGGCTCTCGGTGCCGTATTGGTTTCCGCATCCCAAAATTCGTCCATAAGCTGAGTACGTGTAAAGGTCTTGTTCGGGTATGACAAAAGCTTATAGATTATATTAAATTCCCTTGCAGTCAGCGAAATATCGGTACCGTCATAAACCGCTGTACGATCATCCATATCAAGTGTAAGCTTCCCTATTTCAAGCTTATGCGACTGTGCAATTTTCGCCCTTCGCAAAAGTGCCCCGATTCTCAGTAAAAGCTCGTCAAGGTCAACGGGCTTTACCATATAGTCATCAATACCTATCCTGAAGCCCCTTTGCTTTGAGGCAAAATCATCCCGTGCCGTCATAAAAAGAATAGGTATATCCTCATTGAGGGAGCGTACCGTTTTAGCAAATTCATATCCATCGGTTCCGGGCATCATGATATCGGATACAATCAGGTCAAATGTATTTCCGTACATAGCATCATAGGCATCATCGGCACCATGACAGCCCACAGCCTGATAACCGCTGTTATTCAGAAAAGTACATACAATTCGGTTCAGATTCTTATCATCCTCTACAACCAATATTTTAAACATAAGCATACCCCCATTCGTTGTATTATTTATTATATCATTCAAATGTTAAGATTTTGTTTACGTTACAGTTATATAAAAAATTTTGCCCCGCATATAAAGCAATGCGAGGCGTAGACGATTGATAAATATGTTATTAATTTTAGTGTTTTCCGGGAATATCGGAGTCTTTTGATGTAAAACCTATTTCAGTCCCCTCACCATGGGAATAAGGCACAAAAGCATAATTATTCCCACAATTCCTACCGTAATACCCCAAAGCATTATATTCCACACCATCGTCATACACATTCCCAGACCGAAAACAACAGCACTCAAAATGCCAAAGAGTGTTATACCTACTGTTCTTCCGTTAAAAACAATTGCCGGCTTTCCGTCCATTTTTCTGCGTACGAGCAACATCACCGGAAGTATAACCGCTCCTATTGCTCCGATTACAATTCCCTGTGTCATGGCATTCCATTCCGGAATCAGTGCCATACACATACCGAGTGCAAACAGAATACCTCCGATGGTACCGAGTATAAATGTTACAAAATTTTTCTTTTTCATAATAAATACCTCCCATTAAATTATTATTTGAATTGTTTTTCAACTGTTGATTGTATTTTAGCCCGATAATGTTTTTGAAATTTTTATGTTTTGTTTAAGTTATATTAAAAAACTGCGGCAACCATATATAATTAACCCCCAAGAATCAGAGTTAAATCTGATAATCGGGGGTTTTATAATTCACTTTTTATCATTGGAAACAGACCTAAAGATATAATTCTTTCATATCCGCACCTTCCAGTTTGAGAAGATACATTTTTTTATCCAATCCGCCTGCATATCCTGTAAGTTTTCCGTCTGAGCCTACAACTCTGTGACAGGGAATTATAATGGAAATCGGGTTATGCCCCACCGCTCCTCCTACAGCCTGTGCGGACATTCTTTTATAACCCAGCTTTTCTGCTATCTCCTTATAGCTTAATGTTTTTCCGTATGGTATCGAAAACAGAATATTCCATACACTTTCCCTGAATTTTGTATCTGAAAAATACAGAGGCGGCATAAAATCCGGACAGACACCGCCAAAATAAATATCGAGCCATTTTTCAGTCTGCCTGAAAACAGGTACTTCTGTACATATATTATCGGGCGGATTTTCGGGGGAATATTTCTGCCCATCGAACCACAAACCTGTAAGTGCGTCCCCATTACTTGCAAGTATTATTTTTCCAAGCGGGGAATTATAATATTTTTTGAAATACATTTTATTCACCATTATTTACTTTCTTCAAACAAATTCTTAAAAACATTCCCGATATATGAAACTATATATATTATAAAATATTTTGGTTAATATATCAACATACCGATGCTAAAATAATAAATCAGATCTGAAAAATACAAAAAGTATAAATAATTAATACAGCATATTTACTTGTAATTTTAAAAAATATACGATACAATATGTATCGGAGGTTTGAGTTCTTATGAATATTACAACTATATTACTCGATCTTGACGGTACTCTTTTACCGATGGATCAGAACGAATTTACGAATAAATATTTTAAGCTGTTATGCAAAAAAATGTCAAATTACGGTTACGACCCCAAAGAGCTGACAGAGGCTATATGGAAAGGAACATATGCCATGATAAAGAATAACAGCTCCGAAAGTAATGAAATAATATTTTGGAATTGCTTTGCCGGGATATTCGGTGAAAGGGTTATGAATGACAAGAAATATTTTGACGAATTTTATCGGAACGAATTTAATAATTTAAGGTCATCATGCGGATATAATCCTGAAGCTGCCAAAATCGTCAGAAAATTCAAATCCATGGGTCTGAGAGTTATATTGGCAACAAATCCTATATTTCCTGCGGAAGCAACTGAAAGCCGTATCGAATGGACCGGTCTTGAGCCGGACGATTTTGAATTTTATACAACCTATGAAAACATAAGCGGCTGTAAACCAAATCTTCGGTATTACAGAAATATAATGGACAGATTCGCTTTAAGTCCCCGGGAATGTATTATGGTGGGAAATGATGTTACCGAAGATATGGCTGCAAAGGAGCTTGGAATGAATGTATTTTTAGTAACAGACTGCCTTATCAATAAAAACAATGAAGATATCAATAAATTCCCCCGTGGAAATCTCGAACAGATGGGAACATATATTTTATCCGATAAAACAATTATATAAATATATATCCGGTTGTCAACTGAGTTGAATTTAAACTTAGTTGACAACCTTTTTTAAACCTATAACAATTCAATTATATAAGCAAGTATAGATTAAGTTTTCATTTTTTATATAAAAATAATTAATTTGACCCTTATCGGTCAAATTTTTCTGATTTTCCGGGTAATGTTGAGGGGAAAGGAATAACAAAAAATGATATCAACCTCTGACATAATATGATATCCTGAGTTTATTTTTCCATCAAAATAAGGAGGTTTTATTTATGACCGTAATCGTTAGAAAAGCATCAACCTTTTTCGGAAGAATTGTTCTTTCGGACTCAGAGCAAAACGGACTTTTACTTTCAGAGCAGGATAAGCTTATTTTCTCTGTTAAAAAAAGTTTAAATGAGGACGATGGTGATCAAGATTATGTTATATGTAAGGTGCTTACCGCAGATAATGAATTCCAAGGAGGCTATGTCTTTGAGCTTAGTCCCGAAGACACAAATATTCCGACAGGACGGTATTTTTATGATATCGCAATTCAGCGTGAAAACGGAGACTTTTATCATGTTACTATACCGGATGAATTTATTATAAAACAAAGTATTTCAAGGAGGAAAGACTAAATATGAATTATTATAACCTTGACGGTATATTGGATATACCGAGAAGCGAAAGTATGGCTTATGCTCAAAATAAAAAACAGATAGAGGATGTTGATAAAAAACTTCTTGAGCATATAGATAAAGAAAATGACTTTATTCAGAATGAAGTTCAAAAACTTACGGAAAATATCGAAAATGTGTCGGGTAATGCCAAGCGTGAGCTATCCGAAACAGCGGATACGATAAACTCAACCGTAGTTAATGCTATCGACACAATCAATGCTTCGGTTGATACAAAGCTTGATATCATGAATGACCGTGTGGATAATATAATAGCAAACAATTCGGAAACAGAGGGAAACAGTGAGCTTATTGATATACGGACAGGAGCAGACGGAAAGGTATATGCAACGGCAGGCACATCGGTAAGAAGTCAGGTTGAAAGTATAAAAAATGATGTTGATAACGCATTGGTAAATTCCGGATTATCCGGAATTAATAAAGCGGAAGAAAACCTGTTCAGTAAGCTGTTCAGGCAAAGAATATGGGATCAGGGTGTCACACTCGCTAACGGGCAGATAAGTGTTCCGAGAGGGAAAAGGTACTGGGTGCTTTGCGATACATCCGGACAATCTGTTGAGAGGTATAATATAATTATCGAAAGTACAACAGATGACTTCGTTATATATTTATCAAAAGATGAAACTGCTGCAGCGGCAACCAATATCAAAGTGCCTGTACACAGATCGGGAAATTATTATTCTGCCATAATTACTGCCTCAGATATACCCTCGGATCATCCATTCATCACAATAAGATTCGGAAGAACGGATACTACAAGAGATACACTTATAAAAAAGTGTATTGTTTCCGACGGAATTTATTATGAGAAGGTACCGGAACATTTCAGACAGGGTATATATGTTTCTTTTTCGGATTATCTCTTTAATTTCGATACAACCGGCAAAACCATTACCCTTACTGATGACAGCTATCTTGTATATAATGAAGAGAGATATATAATTCCTGCGGGAACATACAGCTACGATGTAGGAGATGCCGGGCAGAAACTGCTGGTATATGACAGGGCAAAAGCGGAGGTAAAAGTTATACAATATACTGACTATACACAAAATATGATCGTATGCTTTGAATTCCCGTCAAATGTCAAAATGATGCAAAATCCCAATGCTTTTTCAATAAGGGGTAAATATCTCATAAATAACACAGAATATCCGATTGAAAACACAAAAAATTCTCACATTGTATATGTATCGCCTTCGGGTGATGATACTAACACAGGAGAAGAAAATAAACCTTTCAGAACATTTTCCAAAGCCCTTTCAGGTAATGCTGAAATAATCTATGCTGCTCCGGGATTATATCACGAAAGTATTGTAAGTTCACGTCACAGAGATCATCTGACTATAGCCGCTTCATGGAGTTCATCCTATACTGATGGTGACAAAAGGGCAAAGATTGTATTGGATATGGGTGAGGATATTCAGGTCAGTCAGGATGATGAAACCGATTTGCTTATATCGGAATATACTGCACAGGAGAGCAGTACAATTTACAAGTGTTTTGTATCAAAAACATTGGATATAACGGATAAGGGTACAAGGTCTGACGGTTATCGGATAACGCTCTGGGGACGGCATGGAAATAGTATTAAAAATGATATCAGACTCATACCGGTAATGACATTGGACGAATGTAAATCCACTGCAAAATCATGGTTTTATGATGGAAGCAGTATATATATTAACCCCGGTGAAGAAGGGATAGACAGTTATCACCTGTCCGGAGATAGTGCTTATGCCGTAAATATAAAAAACGTAAAAAATCTGAACCTATGTGATATCGTATGTGATTACGCACGGGATAATTCATGTCATATCAATTATTGTGATAATGTAATTATGAGAAATTGCGAATTTAACCACTGTTCCATGAATAACGGATTATCATTTGATTGTTCCAACGGAACATTTTATGGTTGCAGTGCAGCACAAAACAGAAATGATGGTTTTAATTTGCACACTTATGGAGATACTCATTTTATCAACTGCTGCGGATACAATAATTACGATGACGGAGTATCACACCACCAGGGGTGCAGCGGAAGTATAATCGGCGGCGAATGGTATAATAATAAAAAGGGCGGAATAGCAAGTCCTACATTCGGTGCAAAGGTAAACATTTACAATGCAGTGTGTCACGATAATGAATACGGAATATATTCAGCCGGAAATAATGCTGTTGATACCGATTCCAATGTAATTTTGAACGGTTGTGCAATATATAATAATAAAACAGGTATATATAATACATACTATAACATCATAGCAGCCAACTGTATTATAAAGGATAATCAGGTAAATATATCCGAAAATTCAAACGGTAAAGTAAATATAATATAAAAGATTTTTGAAAAGCGGGACTGCCGAATTAAGTTTATTATAGCTTAATGCGGCAGTCTTTTGTTATAATTATGAATAATATTTAAAATAAGTGTATTATAAATTTCCTCCCACAAATTATTACCTGAAAGTTTATAGCTTGATGACCGGATAAGACATCTGCGAATTGACGGCGGTATGCCGCATTATTTCGGAGTCTTATTTATTTTTCGTTTTATTAAATCAAACATTTGCATGAACAGTATTCTATTTAGAATAACAAAGATTACTGTACTCAGTACAATATTAATTATATCTGTGATTACATTTCTTTGATAACACAAAACAGAAGAAAATACAACTAATAACAATCCCATGAAAATTCTTTTTATATCAAATTTTATCCTTATCAGCCTTTTGATATCCAAATATCTGTATATATCTATAAACAAATAACCACATACAGTCGAGATTGACGCAGCAAACAAACCGATAAATTTTACCAGCACTATATTAACAATTATATTTATTACAGCACTGATTATTGTAGTAATACCTACACTCAACGTCTTTTTATATGCAATATATATTCCCCCAAGAAATGCGGATATACATGACAGAAAAAAGGCAAATATATAAACAGGTATCTGGTAAAAAGCTTCATCATAATTTCCACGAACAAGAACAGCAAATAAAATAGGTGTCCATGCAATCAAAAGCATTGTTGCACCGGCCATAAAATCGTATAACAGCCTGAACATTTTGGTATAATATTCAGCCGGAGCTTTATCTTTTGAAGATATAGCCGCATTTTCCTGCCAAGCCATATTATATGCATTCTGTGCGAGTAACAGAATTTGCGGTATTTTATGTGCGACTGCAAGAACTGCGGTTTTTTCTATATTCATAAAATAAAGAATTATCAGACGATCAGACATATTCATTGCCCACGATGAGATATTATTCGGTATCAGTGGCCATGAGTATTTCATAATCTCTTTCATTATCTTTATTTCTGTTTTTTTGAAATCGACATACGAAAAAAATCGGATATGTATAATTATATAAACAGCCGATATAAAGGTAGATGCTATAAGACATATCAAAACGCCTGTGAGTCCGCTATGAAAAACGCACAATGCGAGAACAGCAAACAGCATATTAAGGAATGATAATACTATTGCACTGATTGAATATATATGATTTTTTGACAATCCCCGTGCAATCTGCTGCAAAAAAAATGATATTACATCAACCAACAGATATATACACACTAATAACCTGACCAAAGGATCGAAGGAATACAGACAAAAGTACAATAATATCAAAGAAAAAAATGCAATAATACTGCCCGGAACCAATGTATTGGTAACTATGCTTTTTATCTTTTCAGAGTCATTCTGACAGTCGAGCATAAATCTGAATGTTGCTGACGGCATCATCAGGGAAACCACAGGCATAAGAAGAGAACATAGTGTAATAATTAAATCATATGCTCCGTATTCAGACCTTGTAAGACAGGCTGTGAATAACGGAAGAGTTATAAATGATGCCAATTTTGGCATCACCGTACCAACAAATAAAATCAATGTACTTTTAACAAACTGTGATTCCTTTTTCATTCCCCATACCCCAACCTTAATCCCAGATTTGAACCTCTACCTTACATTCTTTTTTGAATATTTTATGCAAGGCTGCAACATCATCTATCAAATGTTTCGCCTGCTTATATGTTCCCTTACCCTCATTAACAAGCCAGTTAGGTGTTTTTGAGGAATAATGCACTCCGCTCTTTCTTCCGTAAGACAGCTTTTGCATAATATTCATTATTCTTGGATTACAGCATGAAAAAACACTTCCGAAATTGGCTTTGTTACGCTCCTGATACAATTTAACCTCAGCCATTCGCCGTCTGATATCAAGCTCCGCATTCTTACTGTCCGTCACTTCCATACGTAAATCTACCGCAACAACTATATCTTTGGAACCCTTGAAAACTGAAGTCCTGAAGCCAAACCCGCAATCACCCTTTTCAACTGTCAATTCCTCTCCGCCCCGCACGATATAAACCCTCTCAATAAAATCACTTATTGATTTTGCATAACCCTCTCCCCTTCCTGCATTCATAACAACAATTCCTCCAACCAATGCAGGCAGAGAATATAAATATTCTATTCCTCCATATCCGTCCCTGTTCAGCTTATTTATCAGCTTTTGTATTCTTACCGCCGCTCCGACATGGTATTTTCCTTCTCCCAGATCAATTATATAATCATTGAGCCTTTTACAATATATAACATTATCATATATCTTTTTGTCATTTATCAATAAGTTAGAACCACCTGATAATATATAAAAGTCTTTTTCATTCCCTAATGTCCGTAAACATGAAATCAGTTCCTGTGTACTTTCAGGCATATAAAAATTTCTTGCATTTCCACCTATATGAAAGGTAGTATACTTTCCCAAATCAACATTATTACGAATCTCCATACCTGCACCTTTCCCGATACACAATATTATCAATAAATAAGCCTTGAATGTTTAACCTCCGTACAATGTGCAGGTATCCCGACATAAGAATACCCCGAACGTGTATTTTGTCTTAATACAGCATTTGCTCCAACCAATGTATTGTCTGCAACATAAATATCCCCTATAACCTTACATCCTGCAAACAACCATACTCCATTACCGATTTTCGGCTGTTTGCCGTTCAGAAAATCCCCCGGCAGATTGGAGCCTATTGTAACCTGCTGAAATATAGTACAATCCTCCCCAATTTCCGCACAACTCCCTATTATTATTCCATTCGGATGCGGTAATTTTAATCCCCTGCCGATTTTAACCTGCGGCGGAATAAATATTCCGTATTTTTTTATTAATTTATTTCCTATATTTACAGCTTTTCTTTTAGAAAGCACAGTTCCTCTGTTCCAGTAATACTGCATAATCCTTATCATGTATACTGCATTTGTACTTGGATTTTTATATTTTAAATAGAGTTTTTCCCACATACCATCGGCATTTCCATATACCTCCGCCCTGAGATATTCTTTAAGCTCCACTAACCTTCAACCTCTTTCTTCCATAAGTTCGCAAATAACTGTAATATATAATAGTAAATATACAGCCTGTATAATACGGAATATATATTTTCACATCCGTAAGCGGACTTCCTGTAAAACTGTATAACAATGTAAACGTCTGTACTCCTACAGAAAACGATATATTTTGCAGGGCATTACCGGGCAGACTTATTCTTGAAGTTCGCAGTCCCACAAATATTTTTATACTTTGGAAATACACAAAAACAATAAAGCTCATAAATATTATCGTTCCCACAATTCCCGTTTCACACAGAAATTGCAGAAACATATTATGTGCATTCCATGCCTGTCCCAAAGACTGCTCGGTATAAGACATAAAATTACCCCACCCCACACCGAAACACATATTTTCCGCAAAGGTTGTCAGTGCAATATTCCAAATCATAAAACGATTTTGTACAGCTTCGTCCTCCGCTATATCAGAAAATCTATTTACAACATTCGCAAGCTGCGGAATATTATCAATCAACACAGGAAATAATGCCAACAAAACGATACCTATGCCAAACATCCTAAGCATTCTGATTCCCGGCTTATCGGACATATGCAAAAAAATAATAAACAATAAAGTAACAAGCATAAACAGGGTGTGTGCCCTCTTACAAGTCAGAACCAAAGCTATTATAAACAGAATTATGAAAATACATGAAACAATTTTAATGTTCCTTTTATTGTACAATCGTGAAACAGCTATAATAAGACCCATGCTTAGCATTGATCCATTCCTTGCATAATTAGCTGTAAGACCTGTCATATACCCAATATCATAACAGTATACCATTTCTTTTGAATACTGAGGAAACAGGGGTACGACATATGACATATATATACTTTTGTTGAAATACAAAAATATGGTTGCAGCTGCAAAAATCAGATAACCATACAAAAAAACGGATATAAGTTTTTCATAATACTTTATACTGACAGATCTTGAAACCAAAACAGAAAATAACACCAAAAAATAGATACAATATGTATAAACCTGACTGTTGTTAAGTAAAACCATAAGGAACATACCGATAATCAATAATGATAAAAGATCAGTTTTTATCCGCAGGCAATTTCCTATTGCAAGAAAAAATATTGCAATCATTCCGCACAAAATTATAATATACTGATATATTGACGGTAAAGTAAGTGTTAGGAAATCACTAAAGATCATCAAAATACAAATAACATACATATACAATTTGACAAATAAATCCTTATAGCCTATTTTCATTTCCTTTCCCCCACCAATAATATCAGATACTTTCAAGAAATTTTAGGAAAGGTTTTGATGACTTTCCGAAAGTGTTTCTTATTTCCGAAAAATCGACCTCCGTATTGCTTTCCAGACTTTCATTACAATGTGTTACGATTTTATCAATATAATCGCTGTCGGATTTCATTGAAAAGTTATCGGATAATCCGGCACGATTAAGAAAATCACCTATTTTGCTGTGTTCAATATCTGCTGAGGTACAATCAAATGCGTAAAAAGGTGTATTCCCTAAAATTGAAAAACAGGTACCATGAAAATATGAAGTTACCATAAAATCCAGACAAGAAATAATATGAATCCATTCAAACGGGGTAACAGTCATAACATTCACAAAACCCTGCATATAATCATACAAAGCAATAAATTCAATATTTTTCCCCAATCTTCTTTTTAATTCCATAGCTAAGCTGCGTTCGGTATTCATAAATCCGACAAGCTTTTTATCTGTTTTTATACCGAATTTTTCTTTTAAAATTCTTCTGCCTTTTTCCTTATCTATACAAAAATCATACATAAAAACCGGATCACATACCAAATCCACCGATTTTGATGTAAGTGCTTCCAATTTCTTTTTTGTGCAGACATCCCTTGCACTCAGATATGAAAAATCAGATACAAACTTTTCAATCAGTTTACTATCCTCATAACTTAAGACGGAATCATCGCTAAGTGAGGATATTGCATATGTACACTTCATACAACCAAAATCTCCGTCAAGCCAGTACGGAGTCGGAAAACCTCTGAAATTATCAGTCCTCCAGATTTCGTCACTGCCGGCAATTATCAGATCGTATTTACCGTAAACAGCTTTTCTCAGATCCTCTGTATTATCAGAAATAATTTTTTCTTTTGATACGGGAACCGATTCAATAATTTCATCAAACATTTTGTGTCGTTTTCTGATGCAAAAATACCTTAACGGATTTCTCATCGGTCTGACAGCATACCTCTTTACCGCTTTGACCATATTAAAGTTAATAAGCTCCGCATTATATCCAAGTGCCCTTAACGCCGTTACCAAAGCGTATCCCTGTAAAAATGAACCGTAATTATTTGATTGATAATAAGTAAGTATCCCAATATTCATTCTTTTATCCCTTACGTTTTAATTTTTTGTATTTGTTATAAATTTTTTTGAAATTTTCCGGCTTTAAATATATAAAGGCATAAATAACAAGCTTTAGCCTTAACCCGAGTTGTGACCTGAAAATTGATACTCTATGTGCTTTCAAAACCGATAACATTTTTTCTTCAAATTTTCGGGTTTCCGTAGAACTGTTTCTGTATTGGTTCAGCATTATCCACATACTATGGGCTATATATGTATCTACAGATTTTTTTAAATCCGGATATTTATTCAAAACTTCATATTCAACAATATCTGTCATATCATTTATGCTGAAAACCTTTTCGGTAAATCCCCGCCTTGTTTCACCGTCACCGAGCAAATTATAAAAGTACCCCTTATTATGACAAAATTCCGATTTTCCGTTTTCGAGGAGAATTCTTATTATAAATTCCTCATCCTGTCCCCGTTTCAGTTTTTCATTCAGTTTCAAGCTGCCTATACAGCGTTTTGATATAAGCTTACCCCAACAAGAAAAAATTAACCTATGCTCCAAAAAAAGCTGTAAAGTTTTCTTAAAATCAATTATACCTTCCACATTTCCGTTAGTCCATAAATCATTACGATCCGGATATTCGGCAACAACATCAAACCAGATCATATCGGAATTTGTGCTGCTCAATGTTTTTGCTGCCAATTCCAAAATATCACTACTTAATCTGTCGTCGGCATCAACAAATGTTATATACTCACCTACGGCAGCACAAAGCCCATCGTTCCTTGCAGCAGCCGTCCCTTCATTTTGTTTATGTATCACTGTAATCCTGCTGTCACGCCCTGCATATTCATCACAAATCACGGAGCAGCCGTCGGGAGAACCGTCGTCAACAAGAATTATTTCAATATTACTGTATGTCTGATTTATAAGTGATTCTATACATTTCCTTAAATATATTTCCTCTGTCTTATATACAGGCACTATTATACTGATTTTTGCATTAAAACTATCGGCACTCATTGTTACTCCTACTTTTCCTCTACCCTACTATATCCCCCACTCGATTTTCCCGTATTTTGTCGCTGTAGGATTTTATCCTGTTATTTATATTAACAATAATTCTGCATACGAAAGCCGGAAAAAGAAATACAGGATATAACCTGAACCATGCGGACGGGTATTTCACGGTACATTTAAAAATATCTCTTATATATGTCTTTTTTACACCGGCAGCCCTCTCCTTTATTATCGCCCTTTTAGATATAAAGCATATTCTCCAAACAAATAATTTGTCAAGCTGCCTTTTATCAAAATTTCCGTATTCTACAGCAAAATCAAGCATTTTTCTATAGTTTATACCATCAACAACACCGGAATTAAAATTTGAAACAATATTATAGATTCCCGCTCCTATGCAGATTTTCGCTATAATGCCTAAATTTTTATTTCCGTATTGTGAACATATAATATGTATATAGCTCTGAAGCCAGTTAGTACCCTTATATTCGTCTGCATATTCAATAGACCTGAATGCCTTTGTAAGCCATAGGAAGCAAGAGAGAAATCCCCACATACGACCTGCATATCTCATGAAAAGTTTTCTGTCATCGGTAATAAACTCTTTATTATCATATATCGCATAATCATACTTAACGCAATGTTCAATATCAATATATCTTTCGCGGAAGCCTGCCGCATTAAGATATACGAGGGACATATCCCCATTCTTTTCCAAAAAATCAAGTATGATCCTCAAGGAACCTTCCACAAGCACATCATCATCAGACAACAATAATGTGTATTTTCCCTCTGACATTTCCATACACTGCAAAAAATTTGAATCAGGTCCTATATTATTATCATTCCTTATATATTTTATATATGGATAATCATTAAGATAATCCTCTATAATTTTCTCAGTTTCATCTGTTGAGGCATTATCCGATATCAATATCTCTACACGTTCATCATACTGACACAGCAACAAATCTAATACATTTGTGATGGTCTTTGCACCGTTATATGTGGGTATCGCTATTGTAAGAAGTTTATTATCTGCCATAAAATACTCCCCGCCGTTTAATCATTTCTCCAATACATTTTCGGTCGTACAAAATTATAAAGAAATCCTGCTACCTTACACAATATACACTTTGGGATCATATGAAATAAACCATATCTAAATCTTTTCTTCACAGTTATTTCATTCTTCTCCGGACTTTCCCATGGTGTAAGCTGCTTATATCTGATATATTCATTTCTTACGGGATGATCGCAGTTTTCCATCCAAGGTCTGCTCAACATATAAAAATTACGTGTAAAATGTATGATATATGGTTTGTCCTTTGCGGCAATTATTTCTTCTTCCTTATAAAAACGGGTTGGCTTTCTCCAACGTATCAAATTCTTATAATCAAAAGCATAAAACAGTGTGTATACATTATATTTCGGAGGTAAGCTGTATATCCTGCCCCTGCATACATAATTTATAACGGTCTGCTCAAAGAAAAAAACATTGCCGTTCTGTCTGTGTATGACATCGGTTATTCTTTCCTCAATCTTGTTATCTCTCCATTTTTTCAGATCCACAAGGAAAACACCTGCGTTACAATATACTTCATCATCCTGCAAATAAAACCTTTTTCTGTATGCCCTCAGATTAACACAATCCGACACACCTGCGAGTATATTATCACCAATATCCCTATTCCACAACTCGGTCAAATCACCCGATATCAATGTATCGCTGTCTAAACACAAAACACGTTCAACGGACTGCGGCAACAGAGTGCCTATACACATTCTGACATATGAATGTCCAATCTGATATCTGTCTTTAAACGGAAATCCGAATACTTTTGAAGGATCAGGTGCCTGAATAAAATCAATTTCCCGTTTATATTTACTGACCATATTTATAAGCTTTATTTTGTTTTCATTTGTTATGCCGTCATCTACGACATAAAAGTGAATACTCTCAAACGATTTGTTATTTTCCATTAAAGAAACAATTGAAACAGCTGCTGTACTAACAAACATATCGCTTGAAAAATAGAACACGTTCACTGCAACTCGATCCCCTTATCATGAAAAATCCGGGATAATCCCTGCTTGAATGTATATTCGGGTTTAAATCCGGTATCATTTGACAGTTCCGATATATCCGCCGTAAGGCACATTACCTGTTTGGGAGCATAAGGAATAGCACCGAGTTCTATCTTTCCGCATCCGCAAAGCATATCACCTATATCTTTTATATACTCTGCAAGCGGTCTTGCGTTCCCGCTTCCGAGCACATATATCTTTCCGTCCATACCTTTTTCACCTAAAAGTCTGAATGCCCTCGCCGCATCATCACTATACAGATAATCCCAGATTTGTTCACCTTTTGTAAATTTTGCAGTTTCCCCGTTACTCAATTTTTCGATAGCCGACATTATCATACTCTGCGGATTATCTTCAGAGCCGTATACGCTCAATATACGAACCCAGATATGACGCAGCCCGACCCGATGTGCATATTCCCTTGTCATTTGTCCGGCACAAAGCTTTGCAGAACCGTAGCCCGTTTCGGGAAACGTTGGAGTTTCCGGTCTAATCACTCCATTAACTCTCCCATATTCCGCCTGAGAACCGGCACCGATAAATGTATGACATCCAAATCTTTTTGCCGCACCCACAGCATCAAGTGAGTACTTTATATTTCCGTTCTGCAAATACAAATCATTTCTGTCGCTTCCGTATGTACCATCCCATGCCAAATGGTAGAACACATCATATTTCTTACCGGTATCATTTTCAATATTTCCAAGAACATCCAAATCACAGTATTTTATCGTTATCAATGGATTCTCGGGAATGTTTCTTATACGCATTGACTTTTTTCTGACAAGAACAAGTATTTCCGTTCCGCACGATACAAGCTCTCTGATCAATGCTGTACCTATTGCTCCGGTTGCACCCGTCATAACTGCTCTTTTCATGAAATCCTCCGCTTAACACCGCACACTTACCATATCAGATCGCTACAGGTGCTGTCTGTACCTTTTCCGAAGCTCATGTCTGATTATAAAAATTCAACAAAAATTATAACAGGTTGGTGTAATAAAATCCAATCTCAGCATTTTGCTTATTTGTGAAATTTCAGCAGAAATAAGTGCATTTCTTTTTTCAGCCTGTCTTGAAAAATCAAATTCAAGCCGTTCGTCATAATAATCATTATTTTTATGCAGCGAATAACCATCCATTCCTGCAATTTTAACTTCCCTTATTCCTGCCGCCGCAAGCAGCCTTAAAAGCATAAGACCCGAGTTATCTGTAATTTCCGAATTCTGTGAAGCATAGCTCGAGAAATTAACCACATATGCCGCCTTGTCTTTGCTTACATGAATATTTGATGTAATAATCCGTCCTACATTGATATCATCCCTGATTTTTATATACCGTCCTGCATTGCTGCTAAATATGTAATCGGGTGAAAACTTATCCGCACAGAAATTAACGGATATTACAACTGTATTCTTTTTCTTACATTCATTCGTAATCTTATTTGAATATTTTGAAAGGCTGCTGCCGGGTGCCAACATAATAATATCCTTTCCGGTAAATTCATTCTTTAATTGAGCTACCGTACTTCTGTCATCTATGTAGTTTTTCTGATATCTGCAATAATATTTTTCCGCTGTTTCCGTATTGAATTTTATTTTTTCTTGTTTCGGTACTTCCATTAACAGCTCACTAAAGGCTTTTACAGTCAGGGTTTTCTTTTCTGCAAAGTAAATAGCATAATCAGGGTGGCATCCGATAGAGGCGGACAGATATAAGGGCAATGAATATCCCCAGAATTTTTTCTTGTATATGTCATTCAAATATTCATCAATTATCTCCAACATGGGTTCAATTTTGTAATCTGTATCATAATTTTCATTCATATATTCTGCAAAAAGCTCAAGATTCAGGTTGCCCGCACCTCTGCCCATGCCAAAAACACAGGCATCTATAACAATATCACGCTTGATGTTCATCTCTACAAGTGTTTCCGCATTACCTAATGCCTGTTGAAGATTATTGTGTGAATGGTAAGCAAGAGCTATTCCCGGAGCAAGATTATTGTCTGCTAAGTAAACAAGCCTTAAAAATTGCTTACGCTTTATAACTCCGAAACTGTCAACAATTGAAACAGCAAAGGGGTTTAATTTATTGAATTTTTCGATACCTTCAATAAATTCCTTATCTGTATATAAATCTGTTCCGACAAAATTAACTGATACGAAGTAGCCCAGCTCCTGAATTTTTTTACAATACTCATAAGCTTGAATAATTTTATCCTTTTTAAATATCACACGGATACCATCAATGGATTTTCCGTCATACGGAGAAATTCTTTCTATCGGTACCGGGTTATTTAAGTCAAGCATCCCTACATACAACATACCGTCAGCTTTAGGTTGTATAACATTTTTAAATGACTCCGTATCGGGAAAAATTGATTTGTCCGGATCATAAGTATTGCCTCTGATAAATCCAACCTCATATATTTCTATCCCGGTCTGAGCAATTTTCCTGCTGAATCCTCTTATATTCTTTTCTCCGAAATCCCAATCATTTATATAACCGCCGTCACGCAATGTGCAGTCTAAAATATATACTTTACCCACAAGCTTATTTACCTCCCGAAATTATGTCATATTACTCTACTAAAGGTATAAACATATTTCTTTCCAGTTCTTCCCTCGCCAAAAAAGGAGCCATATCCTCCAACGGCGGACTAACCAGCGTTCCGTCAGGCAGTTTCTTCGTGCTGCTCTTAGGTTCCCATACCTGTTGTGTATCTGTAAATATCTCTGCAAACAGTGGTCCGTCCATATCAATAACTTTATCGACCACTTCTTTCATTTCCCTGTTATTGTGTGCCGAAAAGTATTTGTATCCGAATGCATCAGCTATTTTTGAAAATTCGGGAAATGACAGATCTCCCGATTCAGGTCCTATTCCTACCCTACTGTGATCACCAAATAAATTTGTTTGAGTTATACGAATAGAATGATATCCGTTATTATTGATTAAAAATATTTTTATAGGTAAGTTATTGGTAATAATAGTCTGCAATTCTTGCAGATTCATCATTATACTTCCGTCACCTTCAAGGCAAATTGTACTTCTTCGTCCTCCTCCAAGACAGGTACCGATTGCTGCGGGCAAACCATATCCCATGCTTGCAATTGCACTGTTATTTGCCATTCGGCTTCCTTTTTTGATAACATAGGCCTGACTGCCGACAACACAACAGGCTCCGTTTGAAACCGCTGTCAGACTGTTTTCCGGAAGTTTGCTGCTAAGATATCTCACAAAAGCGTATACATTGACCTCCGGTCTGCTTTCATCATAGTAGGCCTGCCGAACTACAGGGTAGTTTTCTTTCCAGCCACGACAAATACTTATCCATTCTTCTCCACGGTAAACCTGCCCGCTTATACAATCATCCATTCTTTTCAGAAAATCTTTGGCATCTGCCCAAATCGGCATATCTATATGCAGAGTAGGCTTTCTCATTTCCGCCTTATCTATATCTACCATAATTACTTCAGCGGCTCTTGCCCATGTTTTCCAATTATATCCTACCTGTCTTATTGAAATCCTGGTTCCGACAGCCAGTATAAGATCGGCATTCTGTATAGCCCAATTTCCTGCACGATCACCCATATTTCCTGCTCTGCCGCAGTAAAGCGGATGTTCATCCTCTATCAGATCAACAGCGTTCCAATATGTTACAACAGGTATATTTAATTTTTCGGCAACCGAACGAAATATATTATACCCGCCCGAAAGACGTATGCCGTATCCTGCATGAAAAACAGGGCGTTTTGCAGTTTTTATTTTGTCTATTACTGTCCGTAATGTATAATCATCGACCGGCGGGGGCAAATCATCATCATCATCCGATGAATCATAAGCCGTGAGATCATCGGTTTCTATAAAACATCCCTGATAATCAACAGGTACATCTATCCATACCGGTCCCGGTCTGCCTGTCGTAGCCAAATGCCATGCTTTTTCCAATATATAACGTATCTGCCGGGGATCCTCTACCATCACTGCATACTTTGTCATAGGTGCTGCCGATTTTACTATATCATATTCCTGATCACCCATTGAGCGAAGCGGTATCTTGGTATAGCTGAGTGCATATCTTGATGTTGTATCATACCTTACCTGTCCGCTGATAACAAACATAGGGATAGAATCCAGCCAACCGCCGACAACACCTGTCAGAGCATTGGTTCCGCCGGGTCCTGTTGTTACGCAAACAGCAGCTATTCTGTTATCCAGACGGGCATAGGCCTCCGCCGCCATAGCACATGCCTGTTCATGATGATTATATGTAACTTTCAGTCCCGCCTTATGTCCAAAAGCATCATTAAGGTGCATCGCACCGCCTCCGACAACACTAAAACAATCCGTTACACCATGTTCAACAAGAAAATCCGCAATATAATCAGCAAGTCTTTGTTTCATTTATGAATCCGACCTTTAATGTTATCTTTCAATTATTTAATGCCTTAATAATTACATCCGCCGCATAATCAATAATTTCATCCGTCATACCGGGATATACACCAACCCAAAAGGCATTATCCATTACAAATTCCGTATTATCAAGAGTACCGACAACACGATATGCATCTGTTGCGTATATCTTGTCAAAACAGGGATGTTTTATAAGATTGCCGCCGAACAATAACCGTGTCTGTATATTATGCTCCTCTATAAAGCTAACCACTCTGTTTCTGTTCAAACCCTTTTCCGGTCTTACAGATATGAGAAAACCAAACCACGACGGATTGCTGTTTTCCGCAGGTTCGGGTAAAATTATTTTATCTGCCTGACATTCCAAAGCAGAATATAGCCTATTCCAATTATGTCGTCGGAGCCTGATGAACTCCGGGAGCTTTTTTAACTGTTCAACACCAATAGCTGCCTGCAAATCCGTAATTTTAAGATTATATCCAAAGTGGCTGTAAATGTATTTATGATCGTAACCTACAGGAAGCTTACCATACTGTCCGTCAAATCGGTGACCGCAAAAATTATCCTGCCCCGATGGGCATACACAGTCACGTCCCCAATCACGATAAGAAATTATCAAATTGCTGAGTAGGGAATTATTTGTATATATGCAGCCGCCTTCGCCCATGGTCATATGATGCGGAGGATAAAAGCTTGACGTCCCTATATCACCCCATGTACCGGTAAATCTTGTTTCATTATTAATTGTATATTCCGCCCCTAAAGCATCACAATTATCCTCTATAAGCCATAAATTATTCCTATGACAAAAATCTGCCACACTTTTAAGATCGAAAGGATTTCCCAGAGTATGTGCAATCATAACAGCTTTGGTTTTCCGGCTCAATGCAGCTTCGAGCTTGGTTACATCTATGTTATACTGAGGAATTGTAATGTCCGTAAATACAGGAACTGCTCCGTATTGAATAATAGGTGCTATTGTTGTGGGAAATCCGCAGGAAACGGTTATAACTTCATCGCCCCTCTTTATTTGTCTGTCACCAAGCTCAGGGGATGTAAGAACAGAAAAAGCAATCAGATTTGCCGACGAACCGCTGTTTACAAGGTGGGCATATCTGACACCGATCCACTCGGAAAACTCTTTCTCAAACTGTGCGGAAAATCTCCCTGTTGTAAGCCAAAAGTCCAGCATTGCATCCGTCAGACTGCACATTTCCTTTTCATCAAAAACACGAGCTGCATAATTTATACGATCTCCGGGCTCAAATTTTCGATTTTCGCTTTTAAAATTGTGATAGTATTCAGATACCAATTTCTTAATTTTATTTCTTGCCTGTTCCTCATTTTCACGATTTTCCATTCATATAATCTCCCATAATCATAAACTCATTTTACGAAAGTACCCAAACACACGTCTTTATGCAAAAAACTCATCAATCTGCCTATCCATACACACTCTCACGTCACCGTGATTTAACCAGCATTTACTCCACTCCACAACCTTTTCGACTGCCTTCTCAATATTCCACCGCGGTGACCAAGCGAAAGTGTTTTTCAGCAAAGAACAATCAAGTTTTAATACATTAGCCTCATGAGGACCTTCGTCACAACAGTCAATACGTTTCTGACCACTGCCCCAGTACCTCAAAAATAAGTCAACCAAAGCACCTGTTTCACAACAATCCCTATCGTCAGGACCGACGTTATAGCATCCTGCATATTTTATATTCTCATATTGTGCTGCCGCTATCATAAGATACACATATAAAGATTCCAGTACGTGCTGATACGGTCTTATTGAAAGCGGATTCCTTACCATAATATCATCATTTCTCTGTACTGCTCTTATACAATCAGGTATTATCCTGTAGTCTGCAAAATCCCCTCCACCTATGACATTACCTGCCCGTGCAGTCGATATTGCAGCTCTCCCGTCCGAAAAAAAACTGTCCTTATAGCTATGTGTTACAAGCTCCGAACATGATTTTGAATTTGAGTATGGATCATAACCATCCAATTTTTCGTCTTCACGATATCCCCACACCCATTCTTTATTAAAATAAACCTTATCGGTCGTAACATTCAAAAATGATTTGACACATGAACTATTTCTCACACATTCAAGAATATTAACTGTACCCATAACATTCGTTTCATATGTATATCCGGGATCCTTATAGCTGTTTCTTACAATAGGCTGTGCCGCAAGATGAAATACTATCTCCGGCTGTGCTTCATCGAAGGCTTTTTTCAAAGTACTGTAGTCCCTTATATCCCCAATTACGGAATGTATATCCCGTCCGATTTCCGCAATTTCAAACAGTGACGGATCCGTAGGCGGTTCAAGCGAATACCCTGTCACATCAGCACCCGCATCAGTAAGTATTTTACACAGCCATGATCCCTTAAACCCGGTATGTCCTGTTACAAGTACTTTTTTATTCCTATAAAAAGATATATCGAAGTCTGCCAATCAGCTCACATCCTTCAGGGTAATTTTTTAATTGCCATATTTTTTCGGGCAGTATTCGTGTGCTTTTTTCATTACCTTTAAAAACACAAAATTAACCGGAAATACTGCTTATCCGTCATATCAATATATTCCGTTAACCCGCCCTGATATTTATAAATAATTTCTCTCTATAAAATTACCGACACAGGCATATTAACAAACCGGTCTTAAATATAAGCATCTCATGGACGGTGACACAACGGTAACGCTAACACATTTCAATTATACTATCACCAATTGATTAAGTCAACAAAAATTTTAAAAATATGAAAAATAAAGAGAAATTTTTATAGTATTATTACCAACCTGTCGATAAACAAACTTATTTTCACTGAATAACCCATTAATATCTTATAATCTGCTGCATAAAATACAAAAGAGCGGAAAAATTGCACCACATATACAATCTCTCCGCACTTATATTATCAGTAATGTATTAATTAACTTATTTAATTTCCTTATCTGCTTGCGTTTTAAGCCTGCTTATAAGCTTTGTCAAAAATACGGGAACCGGAACTCCAATCCTGACAAGATTCTCAAGTATACTTATCATTTCGTTTATTACAAGCCATATTGTCACAAGGACACCGAACCACATATTATAATCAAACTGAATATTTATTGCTGAAAAGCCGCCGTAAATCAGATAATCCGCTCCCATAGCAACAACAACAAGAGCTATATATGATATTTTTTTTATTATTCCCCTGAGTCCCACCTTACTGGACAGCTCACGGTTTATAAACGCAGAAGCGATACCCGTAATATAATCAACGAGCATCGCTGTAACCAATACTATAAGCGGAACAGCAAGTGCATTGCAATATACAACAAACATAGCAGCTGCTGCCGTAAATGTAGCCTGCAAAGTTCTGTTTTCCATTTCCTCACCCCCTTCATGGATAGTGGGAAAATCGAAAAAATTATACTTCCGGGGGTAAAAAATTTTTAAAATCAAAAATAAGAAATTTCGGAACCTCTATAGAAAAATAAGTAAACACACTGAATTTTGACTGTCGATTTAATACAAAAATTACTTTTTCTGCCTCGCTGCCGAGTCAGTAATTTCATTGATTCCATTCCCCGGAAATTATTTGTCTTTGCATATACCGCACTTACATTGACACACAGCATTTCTGCATCATTTGTATGTTTTTATCAAAATTTCCTTCTTATCAACTTAACATACATTTCAAGGCTATTCCTGATTTTATTGAAACACTATAGGTTATCCCGACTGAGTTCTCTCTCGCACAGACTTAAAGATGCTGCAATAACCTGATCCATATCATAATACTTGTATTCGCCCAAACGTCCGCCAAAAATAACATTTTCCTCACGATCGGCAAGTTTAAGATATTCCGTATAAAGCATACCGTTTTTTTCGTCGTTGACCGGATAATACGGTTCATCTCCCGGCTTCCACTCAGAGCTGTATTCACGGCTTATAACAGTCTTAGGCAAATCATTTCCTTTTTCATCTTTTCCAAACTCGAACCACTTATGTTCAATAATGCGAGTCCAAGGTGTATCACGGTCGGTATAATTAACCGCCGCATTACCCTGAAAGTTTGGAATATCCAAAACTTCCGTTTCAAATCGAACAGACCTATATTGCAGATATCCTAATTTATAACCGAAATAAGCATCAATCGGTCCCGTATAAATAACCTTCTTTGCCAACGATGATAATTCTTCTCTATTCTTCAGATAATCAGTGTTTAACCGCACTTCAATACCATCCAGCATATTGCGGATCATCTGAGTATAACCACCAATCGGAATTCCCTGATACAGTGCATTGAAGTAATTGTTATCGAAAGTCAATCTCACAGGCAAACGCTTAATTATAAATGCCGGCAGCTCCCTACATTCTCTGCCCCATTGTTTTTCCGTATATCCCTTAACGAGTTTTTCAAAAATATCCCGTCCAACCAAAGATATAGCCTGCTCCTCAAGATTTTGCGGCGTTCCGGTAATCTCTTTACGCTGTTCTTCGATTTTTGCAGCTGCCTCCTCAGGTGTTACCACTCCCCACATCTTGTTAAATGTATACATATTAAAGGGCATTGAATACAATTCCCCCTTGTAGTTTGCAACCGGTGAATTGGTAAAACGATTAAATTCAGCAAATTGAGTAACATAGTCCCATACACGTTTGTCATTGGTATGGAAGATATGAGCTCCATATTTATGTACATTTATACCTTCAATTTTCTCGGTATAAATATTTCCTGCAATATCAGGTCTTTTATCAATTACAAGAACACTCTTTCCAACTTCATTTGCTTTTTGTGCGAAAACCGCACCATACAGACCGGAACCTACTATCAAATAATCGTACATAATTACCTCCCAATAATCATTTTGTATTTATTATGTAAACCAATCACAACCACAAAATTGAATAAATAAAAATCTTGATAATGAAACAATTACATAACTTCTTTGGATATGTTATTGTATTATATATTCAAGAAAGCATATATTTATCTTAAATTTCCTACTTGTAATATACCCATTCATATCCTATCGCCATACATATTAATCATTCAAGCCCTTAATTTTTAAATGCTTTTGTCATAGTATATATTTCAAATCGAAACATCTACTTACGGACACGTTTAAAAACTTTCTTTACAAAACACATCCAGTATTTGAAATTTTCGTTTCTGAAATAAATCAAAATGAAAATAACATTAGGAACAATACAACAAATCACTAATCTTTCCACAAGCCCCAAAATTCCGTCTCCACATAACGTACAAACAAAATATGTTATTACGCATAACAATACTGTAATCACAAAATTTTTTAATATTGAAACAAGATTTGATATAGAGCTTTTATGAAATAAATTTTTATACAGAACACGGTTTGCCCACGGCAAAGATACTACAAATGAAATAATTGTAGATAATACTATTCCATAAATACCTATAATTTTAACTAACACCAAATTTGAAATCAAGTTTATAACCATGGAAACATATGGTCTCGCTCGATCAGTATACCATATGCCTGCAGCATCCTTAAAGGTCAGAATAGTTTTCTGAATCTGATACATATAAAAGTACAGAGCCATAAATGCAGAGAATAACCAACCCAGACATAATTCTTTGCCAACCCATAATTCCATAAAGGCTTCAAACAGACAAACAAAACATACACTGCACCATGCAACAATCCAACCGTTCATGAAACTTAACTTTTTAAAAAAAGCGTAACTCTCTTCTATAGAACCTGTAACAAGTTTGTTACCAATGCTGGCAGTCATAGACGAGAATATGAGTGCAATAAAGCCACAAACCGCATTAAATATCGTATAGTAATTTCCATACTGACCGGTCAATATGAGTCCTAAGTAAGATGAAATGACAATAGTATCTGCCGAATGAAGCACCACACTGTTCAATTTTGTTCCGACTAATCCACTTAGTTTCTTTTTTATCGAATTCCTCGTTTCCATGTCCAATTCACCTTTGGGCTGAATCTCAGGAAACATCTTTTTTGTTATAACTGCATTTAATAAGTTGGTAATGATTGTTCCTAAAATCGGTACTACTGCATATACATAAAAGTTTTTGGTTGAAGCAAGAGCAACTATCTGTAAAATCTGAACAAATACATTAACTGCTGTGGTTCTCTTTAAAATGATGTCCTCTCTTTGATGTGCCGACAGTAGGCTCGCTCTATACCCTGCAAAAAAATAACTTATCACCGTATTTATCAAATAGATATAGTACAATATATACACATTAATATTCTCCGGCGGATCACCATTTATTAAATATGGAATTGCAGGAAGAATAACTGTACCTATAACAAGCATCACTATACCGATTACTCGATAGAATTTTTTGTAATAATTAAATATAGCACTAATTCTGTTAATATCCCCATCAACAATTGGTTTATACATAGTATAAACAATTGCAGAACCAAGTCCTAACTCAGTCAGGCTTAGGAAGCTTAATACAGAGGTAAAAAGTGTACCTATTCCCAAATAGTTTGCACCAAGTAAATGAATAATAATCGTTCTTGTCACGAATGGAAGCAGCAGTGTAACTATTTTATTGGCTACTCCCCATACTATATTTCTTGAAGTATTTTTTGTTCTGCTGTCATTCCCCATTTAATATGCCCCCGAAAAAATGAATTAAAGTTACAACTGCTAAATATTATGGAGGCATGATACCCTCAAAACTACGCAGTTTACATGGACATTGTCCCGGAAATTCAGAAGTCTAAGAAGTTATGCGTATATATTTCTTATTTTTTACAGGCTCGTTTGTTTCTTTAATTGGATCCTTTGCCAACACAAAGCCAATAAACATGACAAGAAAATTAACTGTCGTTGATTGTACAAACCCGTAACTGAACAAACAAAAAATCAATAAAGAAATCAGACAAGAGCCATATACAGATAGCATTTGACTTTTTCTTTTATAAAGGAATACAAAGTACATCACTAATGATATCCAAAACAGTGTTAACAAAATCAGACCTATATAACCATAATCATACAGGAATTCAATAAAATCATTATGGGCGTTTATATCGCGACCTGTTGCAGCAACTTCTCTTGACACCGCTAAATATCCACGACCGAATAATTTATCGTACCAAGAAAAATTCGAGAACCTCTCTGCAGTTGTTGACCAGATGATGTCCCTGCTGCTTCCTCCATCTCTTGATAAAGCCATAAAACGTTCAATTACATTACTGTTTGTATATTCTATAAACCAAGCTGTAATACCTAAACCGACAGCTATTCCAATGATATACTTAAATAATTTCGACATTACCTGTTTCAGTGTCCCCGTCAGTTTCAATTCCAAAAAATAATAAACTATCAGGGACGCGAAACAAGCAATTATTCCGGTACGCTTAGTGGTTGAGATCAAGAGCAACAGTCCCGACACAATAACTACCAATTGCAGCTTATCCTTTTTTTGTGTAAACACAAACGGAAACAATGTAAAGGCAAAGTATGCCGGACGAGCGAACGCCCCTGTAGTATCCAGTCCTTGTATACGTAACAGAATCAAAGGAATAGAAGAAATCGACAGTACAAAAAAACAAATATAAATCAGCCCTCTGAATTCCGTGACATCAACAGAACTCTTATAAAACAGCAAATAGGCATTTAAAAGAATAAGTACCCATATCATTGGTTCAACAGCGTCTTGTATAATCACATTATTATTAAATAAAGTTCTGAACAAATGATAACAAGTAAAACAAAATAAACTAAAAAAAACAAAGAAATTTTTCTTTGGAATCATAATCATTTTTTGCATATTCAATAAAAACATAAGTAACAAGAAACACATAAATACAATTTTGATATTTCCAAGGTTTTCTGCAAAAAAGATAAACGCTGCGTTTAAGGCAATCGCTCCAAAAACATAGCCAATATAGCACAAATGATATATAGTTATTGACACGAACAACATAGTAATCCATAATTTACTTTTATACGCTTTCGTTATAGTCATAATGTGAACCTCTTATCCAACTATTAATCACAGCAGTTTTTCATCCGATAACTTCTCTACATTTCCCAAAACAACTGTTTTTTCTTATTATATTCAACCCCGCAGTAATTCTGCTTTTTTCTTCAAGTACATGATCATCCATCATATCTATTGCAGATATTATCTTTTCGGTAACACCAAAATCCGTCCCAGTAATGTCAAAAACATATCGTTCTTGATTCATCAGTTCTGCCAGTTCCTGATACTTTACCGCCCATCCGAGAATTATTACGGGAATATTCTCTTTATAGGCGTGCACCACCGCATGATAACGGGATGCTACAATAAAATCAAATTGTTTTATGAATTCAGCGTAATCCAAACAGTCCAGTTCATCCTCAATGAGATAAACATTTTTTTCATCGGCAAATCCCTCATATATTTTTTTACAAACATTAATATCTGCCGAGTGTCTGAAAATATACACATTTTTACCTTTCGATATCAGATGTCGGACGATACTTTGGTATATTTTTAAAACATTTTCACTGTTTCCGTGCTCAAATGTCTGAAAATTAGGTATAATCCCTATATTGTTCTTAGTTTCAAGAAACGGACAGTGAATTTCAGGTTTATCATAAAAAATATTTTCCCATTTTACGGCATCCGCTTGTAAAACCAAATCAGGTGAAACTTCAACATTCTCAATGCCTAATTTTTGTAATAGTGTAGCACCCTCATGTTCCCTTGCAAAAATCAAATCAACTTTCTTCAATACCCTTGTTATCTGTTGCTCCATATCCGCTTGAAAAGAACCGTATTCAAACGGACCAAAAGACTGTGGCATCAATATAACCTTTGAACCGTATTTTTTTGCGTTTTCTATGTATTCCAAATATCTCCGGTTTATTTTAATATCCCACTTTGACGATAATTGGTACCCACTAATATCAATAAGAACATCTATTTGCGGTAAAATCCTATAATATTTTTTGATATCCTGAAGTGGTATATGCTTCTTTTGCAGCAATGCTTTTACCGCCGCCTTAATAGTTGTAACAAATCTTGAAGTCATCCCTTTGGCATAATCCAATGCAGGCTGTCTGCCGTATACGACTTCAAACTTGTACACATCATGGGGATAACGTGTATAGTCATCAAGGGGCATATAATAAATGGTAATATCATTATAGTACTCCCTTAATTGATTCATTAAATTAAAAAGAAGAGACTGTGCCCCTTTGTTGCTAAATTGTGCACCTGTTATCATTACATTCATAATACGATCACCGTTCTCCCCTCCAAGGAGCCAATCGCTCCCGATTGACAACAAATTTAATAAAATTTTTTAATGTAGGTTCAAGTTTATATATCTGCTTCAAGTACTTTCTTTTTGAAACTCTATCTCCACCGTTTACTGCACGTAATACCCCATCCTTAGCGACCATAATCTTGTGAGCCTTCATCTGTTCGCTTGTTAATTGTTTTAAAAGTCCTTCATGCTTCTTTTCTATGTATCTGACAGCCTCTTCCCATCCAACCACCTTATTTGTCAAACGGTTCTTATCCTTTTGTATAATTCTGTATAACACTAAATGCCGGTGAACAGCACCTATATCAGACAACTGACATGCACGAATTGCAAATTCATATTCCTGCCAAAATTTCAGTTGTTCATCAAACAAACCCACTTTTTTGAAAAAATCCTTCCTGACCATCAGGCATGATGTTGTAAAAGCGATCCTTGAAAAAATCTTTTTTCTGAAATTTCCCTCCGGAATTTTTTCAATATCGCTTTTTTTTATTTTTGAAAAATTATATTCGTACAGTTTTCCACAGTGAACCATCTCACAATCCACATTTTTATTCAGAAAATCAACCTGTAAACTTGTTTTCTCCGGCAGCCATTCATCATCATCATCAAGAAAGGCAATGTACTCTCCAACGGCAGCTTGTATACCAACATTCCGAGCATGGTTTCCTCCTTTTGATTCCTCTTTTGGAATATAAATGTATCGGAAACCGATCTTCTCAGACTCCTTAGATAGAATTTCCTTTGTTCCGTCATCAGAGGCATCGTCCACAACAATAACCTCAATATTGGTATATGTCTGTTTCATTACACTGTCTATTGCTTTTAAAACAAGTTCCTTACGATTATGCGTAATAATCACAGCAGATACAAGTTTTTCTTCCATGCTCGAATGCAGCCCCTTTTTCTGTAACCTTTTAATCTCACATAACAGACAGTTATGTGGTATAAAATTCATACTTTATCGTGTTTTTGATTATTTTAAGATTTTTTATTTCTTTCATTGAAAAAATCTGATTCATACCACAAAACGTCGTCAACAGCTTTAGACATACAAAATTGCCTTTAAATTCATGAATATTCATATTACTTTACACATCTTTAACTAATCCTTATCAAAAAAGAAACAGAAAAACATCTGCGGGAATCAAAGATTATCAAAATCAATTTTTCCCTTTTTATTTTCAAAAAGCCATACACTTCTTTTTCCATCTTTACAGGTAGTATCAATTGTCAAATATTTACCATCCGGTGTTATACGCGGATGCAGATCACAGCGTTTTTCCTTGAACATACGCGGATCGGAATAAATGCTGCAAATCGGCTCAAAATATTTCCCATTAACGGATGAAATAAAAAGCTGTTGCATACAATTTTTCAATGGATATGTATCAGCCACAAAATGTTCTCCATCACTAAGATATGTCGGATGCCCATCATGTGTCAGATATTCGCTTTCTATTATCTCTCTGCTGCCATTTGCGATATTATAATAGATATAATAAGATCGGCTACCATTGAACCCTGCTGAGGTAGTCAACAACTCATTATTATTTTTCCAACAGTAATGCGAAGTGACATATTCTTCCTCAAGACATTGTAATTCCGTTCCGTCCAACTTTGCAGTATACAGCTTTGTTTTCCAGTGAGCACCAATTTCAGGTGTATATAAATGAAAAAAGATAAACCTACTGCCATCAGGACAAATTGAAATATGATTAATATAATTCCATTCATCACGGGCATTTGGAGTGTGGTCTATCAATTCCTCGTAAGAAATGATACATTTTGTTGTGTGGTTTTTTAAATCCACAAGAAAAATTCCATCCTCCGCAGGTACCTTGTCACTTTCAGTTTTATCCGGTAACGTATTATAACCATATCCGGGACGCAATCTCTGTAATCTCGGATAGTTCAACGAAAGTCCATATTGGAAATCAGGCGAGATATCATATAGTGCAAGCGGAAAAACATCTATTTCACGCTGTTCCTTCAAGTCATAGACACGCGTAACGTAATGATCTTTATCTACATCATTATAAAGTACTACGTCATCCATAGTCGGATGCCAACGCAGCCTTGCTCCTTGTTGCCAACACCATGCACTTGTCGTACCGATAGGGTGATATGTTCCCGATTCAAGATCAATCCACTGTAACTCCGCTACATCCCGCTTAGTATCAGCCTTTTGCGGAATAATTGTAACAAGCAGTTTATCCTGCTGCCTATTCAGCTGCTGTATATCATAATAGCCGAAAAAAACGTGCTTGTCAGGCTGACTAAATATCATCGGCTCCTTCCAGTCATCACTACGTAAGGAAAAACGTGTCGGACAACCGGGTCTGTTACTTTTGATATACTTTAAAACAGCTTTTAAATTTTGGATTCTTTCTACATTTTTTTCTCCAACAACACCTTTAATTTTTGATTTTATACCCATTTTTTTTACCCCCAAAAAAATGTGTCACTGATAATCCAAATTTTATTTCTTTATTTTCATACCTAATCCATACATTTTTATTGCCAACCATATAAGCCTCGGAGATGAACTCCTCGCCACCTTTTGCAGTAATTTATCCATACGGTTATTGAGCATATTATTATCAGCTTCTCGTATTGCTGTCTGATAAGGCTCACTTTTTATTATCGTTTTCAATTCATGCAGCTGTTGGCTAAGCTTTTTCTTGTTTTTTTCATGGAAAAAATAATAATCAAACAGACTTCGGAATCGTCTTATTACCATAGCATAATACGGCTTCTGAAATTTTTGATTTTGTCCGTAGCACTCCATAAATTCCTGCCATGAGTCGAAAATTGCCGCATTAATCTCAGGCAGATTTTCTTTAAAACCATGTGTAATAGATGATGATAACTGACGGTAATTATAGACGGTTGTGTGTAGATATTGAACCGTCTTAGCACAAGCAAAAATATACGCTGTATATAATATATCATCAAATATTCCCTTAACTCTCAGATCAAAACGAATGTTATGATCAAGCAGCATTTGACGACGGACTATCTTATTCCAAGGACCACCATAACCAAAAGCCGGACCTTCTTCCGGAGGAGCAAAACAATAGGTCTTACAAAAATCAGCCTCAATAAGCCTACTTATGGTTTCCCTATCGTCTGTCACAAAAGGCTCCTTATAAAACTTAGCATTTTTAATCTTATCACCATATACCAGATTCACATCACCAAACACAATATCAGCCTGACTTTTTTCTCCTGCCTCAACCAGTTGCCGTAAAGCATCCGTTTCCAACCAGTCATCTGAATCGCAGAAAATGATCCATTCACCTGTTGCCAAAGCAAGACCATCATTCCTTGCCGCTCCAACACCGCCGTTCTTTTTGTGTATTACCTTTATGCGATCATCTTTTGAAGCGTATTGGTCACATATTTCTCCACTCTTATCAGGACTTCCATCATCTACCAGTATAATCTCCAGGTCAGTATAAGACTGATTCTGCAAGCTCTCAATCATTTCTCCTATATATTTCTCAACATTGTAAACAGGTACAACAATACTCACCTTAGAATCCGTCAAGCTTTATCCACCCCTTTTATTTCCTTCCGGCAATACTGCCGCCATAATTATTACTCCTATCTGTCCGGTTATGCTCTAAGTAACGAACGATGACAACATATAATTATACTTCCTATCTTTTCATCCAAAAATTATTATCTATCAATTCATAATGTATTCCATGGAATCTCTGTCATTACAGATATCTTGTAAAATGATTCTGAATTCAGAAAACTCATCGAATGATTCGCATCATAAAATTCTACATATCCCTTTTCCATTTCTTTTGTATATTGTATATATTCGCCGCTGCCATTAGCAAAATTACCTGACTGTGCACGTTCCCGGTATTTCTTTAAATCCGTTGGTAAAAATTTATAATGCCGTATAACCAAATAACTATCAGACTGAAAGTTTTTATAAAACGGAAATGCCATGTGTGACTGAAACTGAATATCCCCTCTTGTATGATATACCAGAGGGTATTTTGTCAGCCAAGGCATATTAACCCCATCTTTCATAAAAATTCTGGAGCGTACTCCACCTTGAATTCCTTGCAACAACAACTCATTTTTACCTTTCATAGTCACATAAGTATCATGGTCAAAAAAACAGAAATCTTTTAAAAAGTCAACCACTTCATCATTCATAACCACTTTTGAAGGATACATATCAACCATCAAAGCCCGCATTCTGTTAATCCGACGTGCTTTACAAAAATCAATAACATCATTAATGCTGTGTACTTCCGCCTGATTGTAAGTCAGGTATTCATCGGAGTCGATAACTAAATACCATTTTTCAAACCCATAATGCGCCATTACCCGATTTATCCATGCTTGCCTGCGGATACTGGTATAATCATCTTTTGCACTGTACATATTTACATTGCTATAATCTAAAAAAGTTTTTACAGTATCATCAGATGAATTATTATCAATAAATGCAAACGAATCCACACCTATTTTGCTGTAATGCTCGTATATCTGTTTTAAATTTTCGCATTCATTTTTTGCGGCACAAATTAAAATAACAGATTGATCTTGTGGTTTTTGATTTTCCTTAATAATCTCTATCGAACCATTATAAAACTCGTCAGCTAATACCTCTCCCCGTGCATCCGTCTCTATTGCTAATTTTTTAAATGCCTTTGACCAATATTGTCCATCCTCTGATTCAGCATACCATGATAAGTGATCTTTATGGCTTTCCTTTTCTATTTTTCTCAAAATATTCCTTTTTCCGCCTCTTAACAAACCTCTCAGAAAAAATAAACTCTCTCTGACTTTAGGTGGAATACACATAAGTATGCTCATAATCTATAACCTTTCGCCAACACTAAGGCAAGCTAACACTGAATCCAATCAATTAGATTTTTCATTATTCTTTCCGGTTGGAATTCGCTGCCCTTTTTCAAACATTCAGTATGCATTTTCTTTATTAAATCAACATTATCAATACAATAATCTACTTTCTCAGCATATGTCCGGACATCATGAACCGGTATAATAAATCCTGTATTTCCTTCTTCAATCAACTCTTTGTTAAAGCGCCAATCAGACGCTATAACGGGCAGCCCCGCCATATAGCTTTCACATATTGATATTGGAAAACCCTCTCCGGGATAATATGTCGGGAACAGCATCATATAATAATTCGAAAACTCCTCAAGAGTATTTCCATCAAAAACACCTTTATAACACACAAACTCTGCCTTTTCCTTAAAAAGCTTTGCATAGTGTTCCTCCATGCCTTCTTCGATAGGTCCCCATACTTCCAATTTACACCGTATACTACTACTCTTGCTATTAACAAGCTCTATTGCTCTAATAGCCTCGTCTATCCCCTTCTCAGGAGTAACCCGGGAAAAGGTAGAAAAAGTAAACGGTTCATCGTAATTTTGCGGCAGCTTATCTTCCGAAATAGGAGTTCTTGTCGAAAAAACCGGCATGACATCAATCTTATTAGAAAAGTATTGTTCCAATTCAGTTGCTAAAGCAACGGTTTCCGGTAAAATATAATCAACATTTTTAATACTCTTTGCAAGGTACTTCTTAGTTTTCAACAGACCGGTCAACCATCCTCCTACAACAGGATAAGCAAGCTTATATTTGAAATACTTTTTAAACTTAGCAAAAAAAGGCAGAATAAATTTTATACCATTTTTGTTCGGCATAATAATAATCACATTGCAGGAACGTACCATTTTCCAACATTCTTTTATTAATTTAGCTTTTTCTTTCTTCCAGTTTGAAGTATCTATTGACACCACATTTTCATATTTTTTATTCAGTTCCTGCAATATTCCACGGGTCTTGCTCATCTGACCACCGATAATCGGCTTATCAACACTGTATCCGAGGTATCCGACCAAACCTATTTTTTTGTCCACATTATCAACCCTTTATATTCTCAAATACATCCAATGCTCTTCGCACCACGTCGTCCATATCGTAATATTTGTACTCTGCCAATCGACCTAAGAAAATAACACCCTTCTCTTTGGCAGCCTCATCACGATATTTCTGTGCCAGTTCTTTCCATTCTGCGGTTGGGAAAGTATAGAACGGTTCTTCTCCATCACACGGTATTTCCTTGAGAATGGTAGTCTTATCACTTTTCTGACCGGTCATCTTTTTAAACTCCGTAATGCGTGTATAATCATAGTCCATTGGCCAACGGGTACTCGCAACAGGCTGATACGATTCGCAATCATGTGTTTCAAAAATAAATTTTATACTTCTATACTTCAGCTTTCCAAATTTATAATCAAAATAATAGTCGACAGGACCCGTATAAATCATGGTATCATAATCGATACCATCAATAACATCCTTATAATCTGTATTCAAAAGTACATGGATTTCGGGGTGATCCAACATTTTCCGGCACATCTCAGTAAATCCACCCTTCGGATTACCCTGATACTTATCCGTAAAGTAACGTGTATCACGGTTTTTTCTGAACGGAATTCTACTAATAACAGATTTGTCAAGTTCAGCCGGCGATACACCCCACTGCTTTATAGTAAAATACTTGAAAAACTTCTCATAGATATCTCTGCCACCCTGACTTAGAACAACATCCTCACTGGTTTTAATATCATCAATCTTTACCTTGCGGCTCTCGATAAAAGCATCCATCTCATCCTCGGATAGATTCATATTGTAGAGTTGGTTGATTGTTTCCAATGAAATAGGCATCGGCACAAAGTTCCCGTTTACATATGAGAGAACCCTGTGCTGATATTCATGCCAATCACAATACTGACATATAAAATCAAACACTTCTTTATCGTTTGTATGGAACGTATGCGGACCATACATCTGAACCAGAATACCGTCTTTATTATATTCGTCATAAACATTGCCGGCAACGTGATCTCTTTTTTCGATAATTAAAACCTGTTCATGCAGCTGCGTTGCTATACGCTCAGCCATAGTAATGCCCGCAAGACCGGCACCAACAATAACATATTTGAATTTCATTTTATCGTTATCCTTTCATATTTACCTCAACTCAAAAACTGGCACCGTATTTCTTGTGAAATAACTTTGCTGAAACAAAAGAGGAAATTTTTGTTCTCCAATTTACTTCTTCCAAATATGGAAGTTCTTTAATTTCATCTCTTTTTATAACACCTTTTTCAATTTGATATTCCAACCACACATTGAACAGTCTTTCACTTACTCTTCCTGCAAAACGCTTATCAAAATCAGACATACTGCTCAAATCCAAACGCTTATACATTTCAAACAAAATTTTAAACAGCCATGAGCAGTAGTTATTAATTAAATCCTTTTTCATAATCATCATATTAAACATATGTGCCCAAGTTCGATTCATAACAGTTTTAAAGGCATGATTATACTCCGGTGTCAGTTCGTCAATTATCTTCTCCGCAAGGTCAAACTGCTCTGCTCCCCCATTCATGGTATGGGCATACTGAGAATAAATCGTTTCTATATAATAGTTTCTGCGTTTAGGCACAAACACCTTATACTTATCCAACATTGGTTCCAACTGCTCAAACGTAAGTGCTGCCTCCAATTTATTGTTCTTGTTAGCCTTTCTACCAATAAAGTACCTTCGATAATGGACTAAACCCAAATACTCAGCATCAATATGTTTCCAAGCCCAGTATAGTCCTGTCTGTGAACCAAAACAAAAATTCTTTTCAGAAATATTATCGCCTGTATTATCTTTTACATATCCGAAATCCAGAGGGTTTCCATTTTCATCTCTTTTACCCTCTGCACCAACATGCAACGGCATATACATCGAATCCGACGGCATATCGTATTTTTTATGCGTTGCAATAACTATTACCACTTTTTTCATTGTAGCCCTTCCTTATTCCAAACTTTTATTGTCACAATCCTTGAACCAATCTCTAAAGCTTTCTTCCAATGTGTAGTGAAACTTATATCCGCTGTTTGCAAGTTTTTTGCCACAAATATTAGTAGAAATCATCAGCTTTTTAACACGAGCCGGATGGATACCAACTTTTTTGCCTCCGATCGGTCCAAAAATAGTTGCGACTGTCATAAGTAACCAACTTGGAACCAAAAAAATATGACGTTTCATATCTGTTGCTTTTTGCATGGTCGTACAAATTTGTTCAATATTATACGCAGGCTCAAACGTACAGTTAAATATATCAGACCCAATAAAATGATTATCAATCATGCGATATTTAAAAAAGCGTACAAGTTCTTTTACATAGATGCAGGCTTTAATTGTATCTTTACGACCGGCATAAAAGAAATATCTCTTCTTTTGTCCACGATATAGACGAGTCATATTTCCATGCTCACCTCTGCCATATACAATACCGGGACGCACAATAGTCAATTCACGTTTTGACACATCACCATTTTGCCACTTTTCGTGTATTTTTTCGGCAACCAATTTGCTGATCCCATAAGGTGTATTCGGTGTAGGTAGCGTAGTTTCCTCTTTGAGTTCCTCTGCTGCACCATAAGGTGCTATTGAACTTGTGAAAAGGACTTTAGTAATATTATATTTATCAGCAAATGCTGTAACATTCTCAGCTCCGAGAATATTTGTTTCAAAGTATTCATAATCATCATGCCCCGGTGTTCTATGAACAGCCGCCAAATTAAAAATGATATCTTTTTCTGTTGGAGTAAAATCAAATTCAATGGGTTTACGAACATCTAAACGAACATATTTCACCCCATCAATTTTTTCCACAATTCCGGGAACTACCCCTTCCTCTCCGGGCATGACAATATCTAAATTATAAATATTATCCCCGGGTTTCACAACTTCCTCAATCAGCAGATGTATTAAATGTGTCCCGATGAAACCGGAACCACCAAAAATAATGTAATTCATTTCTATTCCTCTACTAATGCAATTTTAATCTCTATCAAAAATATCCCGTGTATAGACTTTATCTCTCACATCATCCAAATCGCTATCATACCTATTGGCAATAATTTGCTTACACTGCCGTTTAAATTCATCTAAATTATTTACGACCTTACTTCCAAAAAACGTGCTGCCATCCTCAAGCGTCGGCTCATACACAATAACAGTAGCACCCTTAGCTTTAATACGCTTCATAACTCCCTGAATAGAACTCTGACGGAAGTTATCACTGTTACTCTTCATCGTAAGTCTGTATACACCTACAACACAATTTTTTTCTTCCTCTGCTTTGAAATCTCCACAGTTAAAATAATCATAGTAACCTGCCTGTTTGAGTACCCTGTCCGCAATAAAGTCTTTTCTGGTCCGGTTGCTCTCGACAATAGCCTGAATAAGATTCTGGGGTACATGACGATAGTTTGCAAGCAGTTGCTTTGTATCCTTTGGCAGACAGTAACCACCGTATCCGAAAGACGGGTTATTATAATGTGCACCGATCCTCGGGTCAAGACATACACCGTCAATTATTTGTTGTGTATTCAGACCCTTCATTTCTGCGTAGGTGTCAAGCTCATTAAAATAGCTTACTCTGAGGGCAAGGTAAGTATTTGCAAAAAGTTTAACCGCCTCAGCCTCCGTAAATCCCATATAAAGCGTATCTATATTTTCTTTTACGGCACCTTCCTGCAAAAGACCCGCAAAAGTATGTGCTGCTTCAACAAGCCTCTCATCTTCCATATCAGTTCCGACAATTATCCGGCTTGGATAAAGATTATCATACAGTGCCTTTGATTCTCTGAGAAATTCCGGGCTGAACATAATATTTTTACTGCCGGTCTTTTCTCTTATCTGCTTTGTATATCCCACGGGTATTGTGGATTTTATTACCATAATAGCATTGGGATTATACTGCATAACAAGCTTAATCACCGACTCAACTGCCGATGTGTCAAAATTCTGTGTTTTGCTGTCATAATTCGTAGGTGCAGCTATTACAACAAAATCAGCGTTCCTATACGCTGTTTCCGCATCAAGGGTCGCAGTTAAATCGAGATCTTTTTCTTCAAGATATTTCTCTATATATTCGTCCCGTATCGGCGATTTTCTTTTATTGATAAGCTCTACCTTTTCGGGAACTATGTCAACCGCATATACTTTGTGGTTCTGTGAAAGCAAAACTGCTATAGAAAGACCTACATAGCCGGTTCCGGCAACTGTTATAACATATTTCTTTTCCATTTTTTCCGCCCTCTTCGTTATAAATAAAATTCCTTATACCACTGTGCAAATTTTCTTAAACCCTCTCTGAGCGAGGTTTTCGGCTTAAATCCATAATCCATCTCAAGAGCATCCGTATCCGCATAGGTAATCGGAACATCTCCGGGCTGCATTGGAACAAGCTCCTTATGTGCTTCAAAGTCATAATCATGCGGAAGCACACCGGCACTCACAAGTTCCTCCTGAAGAATACTTACAAAATCAAGCAGATTCTCCGGATGATTATTTCCGATATTGTAAACGGCATATGGAGGAACGGGAAGTCCATCCTCACCGTTTTTCTTTTCCGGTGCCCCATGCATTACTCTGATAACACCCTCAACAATATCGTCAACGTACGTGAAATCACGTTTGCAATTCCCGTAATTGAATATTTTTATAGTTTCACCGTTTCTCAGCTTATCCGTAAAGCCGAAATATGCCATATCAGGGCGACCGGCAGGACCGTAAACAGTAAAGAAACGAAGTCCTGTTGACGGCATATTGTAAAGCTTTGAATATGCATGAGCCATAAGCTCATTCGATTTTTTTGTCGCCGCATACAGCGAAACGGGATTATCCACCTTGTCATCGGTACTATACGGAACCTTTTTATTTGACCCGTATACAGAAGAGCTTGAGGCATAAACCAAATGCTCAACCGGATAATTTCTGCAAGCTTCAAGAATATTGAAAAATCCAACAAGATTAGATTCAACATAGGCATCGGGATTTGTTATGGAATATCTGACTCCGGCTTGTGCGGCAAGATTAACCACAACACTCGGCTTATATTTTTCAAAAATTGATTGAATAAGTATCTTATCAGCAATATTGCCTTTCACAAATACGAAATTATCACTTTCCTTAAGCCCCTGAAGTCGATATTCCTTAAGTCCGACATCATAATAGTCATTCATATTATCAATACCGATAATAGTGATTGTCGGAACGTCAGCTAACAATCTTTTCACAAGATTTGCCCCTATAAAACCTGCTGCACCTGTTACCAGTACAGTTTTTCCTTCCAAATTCACATAATTCATACTTACACATTCCCATTCATACAAATTTATCAATGCCGGTTGATACTTAAATAATACAATCCTATGTAATGGTACATTTAGCTAATCATACGGCTATAATTATAACATTACAAAATTCATAAATCAACTACATATAATAAATTCTACAAATTTAACAAAATAGTTTTTTCCCATATTATTTATTATATCTAATACGCCAATACGCTTATACACATATTATGTTTAAAAATAATAATTACAAAAAACGTATATAAGAATGTGTTGAATTTAGAATTGTCAGGTATCTTATATAGAGTATAATCTATCTATAATAGTGTGATTAACGTCACTTATAGCTATAAAAAATTACCTTCATGTTAAAAACCGTATAATACACCAAACTTAAATTCAGCGTTTCATGTACCTTATATATGATAGTAATAGTATTGGAATATACACTTTTAAAAATACAAAAACGTAAGAATATTTGAGCAATAATAACTTCACGCAGCATCAAAGCAAAAAACATAGACTAAAAATAAAATGAAATTCAACCCCATTAAAAATCCAAAATATTATTCATAATAAAAGATACTTGTCGTTTGCATACAAGGATTAGTAACAATTATATTGATATATAATTACAATACCTTTTGTAATATATCTGTATCCACTGTCAAAAGGCATTACCTGTTGCAATGTAATTATCAGTATCTGAGCAGATATTAGTATAGGATAAGGGACATTATTCAAGCTTAGTAAAGCCTTAAGCAATGTCCCTTTTTAGTACACATTAATTTGTACTAACAACAGATAATTCTATATTTATACAAATTGTAGTGTTTCCGTCTGCAATGCAGAATTATTAATTAACTCTACCCTTGCACATTAACCGTATAGATAATATCAGCAACAGTGGCATTACTATCCGTAACAATTATCTTGATATCATAGGAAACTGCTGCACCCGGAGTAATAGTTACAGAAGTTGATGTTGTGTTTTCAGCCTTTACTGTCCAAGAGGAAGATGTGCTTTTTTTATAGTAGTAGGAATATTTATAAGGAGCTGTACCGCCTGTTGCACTTCCGGTAACCTTAACACTGCTTCCAAGCTTTATTGATGTCGCTGAAATTTTGGAGTTGTTTTGGAGTTCGGATTTTACTGTAAGAGTAAATGTCTTGGATGCGGTTTTGCCTGCCTTGTCCTTAACAGTAATACGAACCGTGTATGTACCTGTCTTTCCGGGCAGCCATGATGTTGTTGCTGTGCTGCTGAAGTCTTTAATAACATGATAGCTTGAACTTGTACTGTGTTTTGATTCAAACTTATAGGTATAAGGACTTGTGCCGCCGCTTGCTTTTCCCGTGAGTGTTATCGATTTGCCGAAGTTTACACTCGTTGAACTGATCGTCGAACTGT